>Ga0209737_10000015_pt1 | contig 152699 bp, 131 predicted proteins | sample TergutCu122P3_FD_187284 | JGI IMG/M metagenome (GOLD analysis project Ga0209737, IMG submission 187284) | Cubitermes ugandensis P3 segment gut microbial communities from Kakamega Forest, Kenya - Cu122 P3 (SPAdes) (version 2) | ecosystem: Host-associated > Arthropoda: Insects > Digestive...
TTAATGAAGTTTCATTTATCAAAATTTCGCCTTTGTTGGGGTTATAAAAACCAAGCATCAATTTGACAAGGGTTGTTTTCCCGCTTCCACTCGCACCTACAATGGCAGTGGTTTGATTGTGCGGAATCTCCAAATTCATATTTTCCAACACATAATCCCTGTCCGCCCCGTCATAGCTGAACCAAAGATTTTTCATGCGGATAGTCCGGTTTTCCGGCAAGACGGAGAGTGTTGAAACGGAAGTCATATCTTCATCTTCCTTGTTGTGAATTTCGCCGATGCGCTCCAAACTGATTTTGGCATCCTGCAACGACTGGATAAATCCGATAAACTGCTCAATCGGACTTGAAAGTTGCCCGATAATGTAGGTCAACGCCATCATCATTCCCAGTGTCAAGTCGCCTTTAACTACTGCATTGGCGGCAAAAAAAGTGATAAGGATTCCGGTCGTCTGACTGAAAAAGACAGAACCTAACTGCTGATATTGCCCTATTGCCAACCCTTTTATGCTAACATTGAACAGTTTTACCTGAATCCGTTCCCACTGCCAGCGTTTTTGCTTTTCACAATTATTGAGTTTAATCTCCTGCATACCGGTAACAAGTTGAAAAAGGTTGCTCTGCTCGCCCGATGCTAATGTGAAACGCTTGTGGTCTAACTCTCTACGGTATTTCATAAAAATCAGTACCCACAAGACATAAAGCAGGTTGCCTATCAGAAAGATAGCCAAAATCGTAAGGTTATAATAACCCAGTATACACCCGAAAATAATAAAATTGACAAACGAAAAAAGCGTATTGAGCGATGAACCGGTAAGAAAACTTTCAATCCGGCTGTGGTCGCCGATGCGCTGCATAATGTCGCCTACCATTTTGGTGTCGAAGTAACTGAATGGCAAACGCATCAATTTTGCCAGAAAGTCTGAAATCAGCGTAATATTGATGCGAACGCTGATATGAAGCAATATCCAGCTACGGATAAAATCGACCGACATTTTGGAAATAAACAAGACCAATTGAGCAATCAATACCATTTTAATAAAACTCAAATTGCCAACACGGATACCGTTATCCACAATGGCTTGTGTAAGGAAAGGGAAAACCAATTGCAAAAGGCTGCCAATCAGCATCCCGAGAGCTAATTGTAAAAACTGTTTCCGGTAAGGCATCAGGTAGCGAGAAAAATAGCGAATACCACGACTTGCTTTTTTGTCATCATCTTCCGATTCGTAAAAGGCAGGGGTTGGTTGCAACATCAACGCTGTGCCGGTATCTTGTCCGTTTATCTTGGACGAGAGCCAGCAGCGGAGGAATTCGGGTTGGGTCATTTGCAATTTTCCGTGTGCGGGGTCGGCTATAGAAATGATATATTCCTTGTCTGATTTCTTTTTCCTGAAAATACCGTTTCGTTTCTCTTTTATGTCGTAACAGACCACAAAGTGGTTTTGATTCCAATGCAGGACACAGGGAAGAGTCGCATCTTCAAGCAATTGCTCAAAGGTAATTTTTACACCGATTGTACGAAAACCAATACTTTCGGCTGCATCGCTGATACCCAACAAGGAAACTCCCTCGCGTGTGATAAACGACCTGTCGCGTAAGGTTTGCAAGGTGTAACTGCCTCCGTAGTATTTAGCTATCATACGGAGGCAAGTAGGACCGCAATCCATTGCATCGAGTTGGAAGTAATGAGGGAAGGTTTGGAACATATCTATTTTTAATTGTCTGAACCTCGATTTTACAAGATTAAAAGATTCTCAAGATAAGAGAACTGAACTTTGATAATTCTGTAAAATCAAGATTTAAAAGAGATTATCATTTTCTGTTGAATCTGAGGATTTGAAAAACAATAACTTGTTAGACATGCTTGTTGCTGGGAATAGGGAAGAAGCGAATAATTTTCTTTCAGTAATTTTGAAAAATAGGGACGACTCTCAAATATCTGTTTTTCTATTTGCAGGGACAATTCATTTATAAAAAAGAAAAGACCAAATATTTTACGGTAAACGCTTCCGGCAACCTCTATCTTATTTTCTTTTTTCAATTTTGCGGCAATCTTATTCAATTCTTTAGCTACGATAAATAATGACTTTATACGAAATTCCTTATTATTGGAATTCATTAATGAGCCATCGCGTTGGAAATAATTGTAATAATAAAAGTCAATCAAAGAGACTTTTGGGGCGTTTAACATCGCTTTTACGCACCACAATTCATCTTCATGTATAACTCCTTCCTTGAAGAAAATTTTATTTTTGATAATCAATTCCCGTTTCATAAAAAAAAGATATACCAATGGTGGAAAAGTATTATCTTTCATTAATTTGACATAACATTCTTCTCCTGACATACCGATGATTTGATTATATATTTCTTTTTTTCGTTTGAATGGGAAAAATTCCTTTCCATTCGTATAAATATGGATCATATTACCGAGCAAAAGATTGCTTTTGGTTTCAATAGACTGATTATAAAGAGTTTCTATTGTATTGAATAAAATGGTATCATCGCTGTCAATAAACAGGAAATATTCGCCCGAAGCAGCGCGAAGCCCTCTATTTCTTGCAGCAGAAACGCCGCTATTAGGTTGGGTAATGATTTTTATCCTGTCATCTTTTTCTGCAAATGTTTTCATGATTTCCGGCGAGCGGTCGGACGAACCATCGTCAATCAGAATAATTTCCATATCGCGGAAAGTTTGGTTTACAATAGAATGAAGACACTCTTCCAAATAAGCCTCTACGTTGTAAACAGGAATAATGATTGATACTTTTTTCTTCATTTGTTTATCTATTTTAAACTAATTTCCACCATGCTGGCAACGAATTATCAGCCAATGATAAAGATGCCAATCCCTTAAATATCAAATCTGAAGAAGTTGTAGCAACGGTTTCCAACGATGATTGAATTTTTTGTTGATCACTTATTATTTCTGCCTCTCGCAAATCCTGTAATACAGAATATTCAGGACAATTGCTATGAAGTACTTTTTTAAACTCAAATTTTCGGATAGCATCATTCAACAATTCTTTTTGAGGAAAGGAAATACCCTCCTTTTTCAGTTTGAAGAGAAAAATTTTTACATCACGCAATACCTCTGATGGAAATAAAAACAATGGTTCTATCGGATGTTTTGGGTATCCTTTTACTCTTAATCCGCTACAAAGATGTCTAATGATTATGTCTAACGCCTCTTCTTGATTTTTCCTATTCAGAAAAAAATCGCAAATTCCTGTAATTCCAGTGTAGAAGCTAAAATTGGTTCCTACATCCTGTCTCATACGAAGTATTAGCGGTTCTTCAAAATACCCTGTGAATTCGTTCGTCTCGACTTCCAGAAATTTTTCGTTAGCCAAAAAACTAATTGTTCGTCCTATATCAACAAATTCAGCAGAAAAAAAATAAGTTACATTGTAAGGCACTTTAGCCAGTACCTTTTCTAATAAATTATCAGCTAATTCTGAGTACTGTTCGTTTTTTGAAAAACGGGCATAATAAAAGAAAAACAAGGAAATACCCATTAATCCGTTTAATCCTAATCCGAGAGGTTTAAAAGAAAGAGTTTCCAGATTTTTTGAAATATCTTTGATATTTTTATTTATTTTCTTTTTGATCATATCCACTTAGCCATTAAACAAACATCAACATAAGATTCCTTGTTGAATTTTATTTGCCGCTTTAATTTTCCCTCCTCCGTGAATCCATATTTTTTATATAATGCAATAGCCCTTTCGTTGTTATCAAAGACTTGCAAAACTATTTTTTTTATATCGGGGCATCCGTTTATTTTTTTCAATCCGGCATCCATCAAAATCGTTCCAATTCCTTTATTTCTATATTCATACATAATATTTATGCTTAATTCGGAAACATGTGAAGATTTCAATGACGTATTTTGTATGATTGAAATATTGCCTATAAGCTCATTTTTATGTTCTACTACCAGAAATACATTGTTTTTATTTTTCAACATATTTTTTATCCATTCCTTTTCTTCGTCTATTCCAAAATTGAATTCATTTATACTGGTAAAGGAATAAATTTCTTCTTGCAAAATAGCTTTCGCAAATTTCAATAAATTGCAAGCATCGTCAGGTACTATTTCTCGTATAAGTATATCGCGTTCCATCTTGTTTAAAAGTTTATCGTTAAAGATTGCTTTAAATTTGTGATAATAAAAGGACATATTTGCACATATTCTTCGTCAATATTTTCTTGTTTTAATACAGGGCATTCCGCAATCTTACATTGTGGTTTTTCATTTACATCACTACAGCCATTACCTTTTTCAACAAGCAAAGGACAGGGATATATTTTCCCATCAAAGTCAAGAATAATACGATTGACAGCGCCTCTATTAGGATCATTGGCAATAACGTGATTTTTTGGCATATATCCAATTTCTGCTTCAACTTTTTCAATTATCTCTTTTAAGTATATTGCGGCTATGTTTAACAAAGCAAACCAATGTTTGGCTGGTATAATATCTTTGTTATAGTCTGACGAAGTTTCAAATAATAACCTAACTTTTTCAACCCAAAAATATTTCTCAGGAATTAATTTAACAATAGGTAAAGTTTGTTCCGATAAGACGTGATATAATTCTATTTTTGCCCCCATTTGATGATAACTGTAAAGTTTTTCTTTTGTTTGTTCAGAAGCATCTTTAAGACTTATGATTAGTGTTATATTTTTAGAAACAAAATAGTTAATCCACTCTTCATTTAATAATAACCCATTTGTGCAAAGAAATATTTTGTCAGATCGATTAATTAATTTCTCAATTAAGTTTTTTAATCCTTTATATACCAACGGTTCTCCGCCTGTTATATATACTTCTCCTATGTTGTTTATGTTTTGTAGGCGTTCTTCTAAAATATCCAACGACAAATCAAGATTTTCGTTATCAAGATTTGAACTTTTGTCATATACAAGAGTAGTATAATAACAAAATGGGCATTGCATATTACAACGTCTTGTAACATTTATTCCTATATGTATTTTTTCTGTCATATTTCTTCATTCAATAATTTATAAAAGTCGAAAGAACAAATAGCCAACGGTATTAGTCTCTCATCTACATTTAGTAGAAGATTGTTGTCTATTGCCCATTTTTTGTATTTATCAATGTGTCTGCTTTTTGCACCTAAAATAATAACCGATGCTTCTTCTTTGTTTATTAACTGTAACTTTGGATTGTCAAATGTTCGAGTATCAATAAGTAAATATTCATTATCGTTATTTAAAACCGTTAAATATTTTCTTTTTTCGGCATCATTGTAATCGGTTATCCATTTTTGGATAAAGCCATTTATTGTATTTATAATTGATTTATGAGTTTTTGAAGCACAAGGATAATCTCCCGTGAACAACCACGCTAAATTTTCTATATCTGAATTTTGAGGATATATATCTTTATAAACGTCAAAATATTTGAGATTTGTAATGTTATATTCAGCAGGAGCATTAAAGTAAGGACTAAATCTGGCTAATTCAACCGGTCTAAAATAACAAGGTGGAGGAAGATGAGTTAACGATGGCAATATAGAAAGTAAACTTTCCCAATCTTTTTTTTCATCATTTGGGATATCATATAACAAATTCCAACCAATTGATATTTCACAGATACAACAGAACCTAAGACTGCTAATATTCTCTGCAACAGAAACACCTTTGTTCAAAGCATTTAATTGATTGGAAGAAAATGATTCTATTCCTATTTGAATAGAATTTACTCCCGCTTCTTTTAATAATGCAAATTCATTAAAGATTAAATTTGCTCGTTGTTCGTAAAATATATTCAAATTTTTATCTGCCAATTTAGGCAATAATGTTTTAAAGTAATTTTTCGGCATTAAAGTATCTACCATACGAATATTTGAAACCGAATATTGCTCCTTTAATGTGGATATTTCTTGAAAAACTCTTTCGGAAGATTTTGCTTTATACTCTATTGTACTACCATTAACTCCACAAAATTTACACTGATTATTATAACCCCACCAACAACCTCTGCTGGATTCAATATTTACCCAAAAATCAGATTCTTTTAATCCTGCATTCTTAATTTGAGAGAAATAATCATCGTAATTAGGAATAGGTAAATCATCTATCTTTTGTAATTCTTTTGAGTAAATAATTCTATCATTTGGCAATTGATTTTTCTTATAATCCGTTAGAAACGAAACAAATGAAATCTCACTTCTACCACTAAACACGTAATCAATATTTGGAGATAGAGAAAGAATTCCTTTTGACATTATACCATCGCAATTTGAACCGCCAACGACTATCAAAATATTATTATTCAAGGATTTTACTTTATTAATCAAAGCTATGGCCGCATTAGTCTGTTGATGAGATATTGAGAATCCGACAATAGGTGCATTTGCTTTGATTATTTCAGTCGCCGTAAACTCTACCCATTTTTCTATTATTTTTTCTAATGAAAATAGTTCTTCCCAATCTATTCCAATATTGTGTTCCGAACGTGGGGATTCGTATTCCATCCCTTTAATTGATACTCTTTTCCCCAAAAATGGCATTTCGTTGGGATATGCGACTTTTGAAAACAAACGTTCTTGTATCAACTCATATTGAGATACTAATGTTTCTGATATGTACCGATATTTACCCATACCAATCATCTTTGCCAAAATAATATCGGCATAAATGACTGATACATCAATATCGTGCTTTGTGGCTTCGGCTTGCAATAAATGAACACCTAAATTTGGAGTATTTATTATTGTACAAGGTGGTACGACAAGAATAACATCAGAAAGTTTTTCCATAACGTTATTTAGATAAATGAAAGTTTTTTAATATGGGGCTGTCCTATATTAATTTGGAACAGCCCCACTTTTTTCAAATCACAGTAGCAACAGAACATCCGGAGGAATAGCCGCCACAGATTTTACTTAATTCTGTGAGAGAAATTTCCTTTTTCTCGAATTGGTTCACAAGATCTGCGAAACTTCCATTAGAGGTAAGATTCAATTTTTTTAAATCTTTCATAACTTTTAAAATTTATGAGTTAAACAATAAATCACTACGGTATGGTTTACAATAAATGGTACCAAAATTCATTGTCTATTGCCCCATAGTATTAGCAATAGTTACCAAACATGCACGTTTAATAAATGCAGCAAATGTAAGTTCATTTTTTGTTCAAAACCATTACTTTTCCGAAAAAATAATTACCTTTGCGTAAATTTTAAACACTTTTCCGAATGAATGTCATCGAAAATATAAGAACAGCACGGCAGAGAAAAGGTATTTCTCATGAGGCAATGGCTGTAAATTTGGGCATTTCCCAAACTGCCTACACAAAAATTGAACGGGAAGAAACAAAATTAACCGTTGAACGTTTGCAAAAAATAGCAGAAATTCTTAATGTTAAACTTGACGAACTGTTGGAATTAGAACCTCAGTCTTTTCATCAAGAAATACATAATAACGAATCTGTTACAGCAATTTCACATCAAAAAGTGGAAAATTTGTATCAAGAAAATCGTGAAATTTATGAAAAACTTATTGCTGCCAAAGACGAACAAATTGCTTTGTTGAAAAGTTTGTTGGAGAAGAAATAACAAAAAAATAGAGGTAACTCTGATGCTGGTAATCCGAAGGATTGAAACAGAAATATTTTGTCTCTACATCTATTTCATGTTTTTTCAAAAAAGCTTCTAAAATGGATATTGCTCCGGAAATACGATTAGTTTCTACCGGTGGCAAACAGTTCAAAATTACTTTCATTGTTAATAAATTAGTATTTTGTCGCCCGCAAAGTAACGAAACAAATTAATGCAAAAATGAAACAGGTTACTATAGTTTGTGAATAGCTATTTTATGCTCGTGAACGGTTTGATGTAACTTGTAAATGGTTTTATTGACGAAAGAGAGGTTGTTTTCAGATACAATAAAAGGACTTGCAGATAGTTATTAATTGCATATAACAGAGATTTATACATTGAAAATGAAAAGACATTTAGCATTATTTTTCATCGTTTTTATTGGAATCAACGGAACGATGAAAGCCCAAGAGGGAGCGGCAGAAGAAAAAATTGGTAGCTTAATCGGTCAATCCGATTGGTTTACATTGGCAGAAGAATATCCCAAACTAAAAGACAAAATGCAATCCGAAACGTTGAAACATTTTGCGGAGACTGTGATAGGGCGTTATTTTAATCAACCTCAAACCGCGCTCCAACACATTGATTGGTTGCTCGCAAACGCACAAGAAGAACTCGGATTTGGAACTGTGAGTCATCTGATTTTAGTTAAAAGTCAAATTTTAGGCGAACAAGGATTATATGCTGAAAGTGCAGATAATTTATCCGATTTTTTAGCCAAAATCCCCGAAAATTTAGATTTGACAAATTTTCCCGTTCATAAAGAAGCGCTTGAATTTTGCGGAAAAATACGAAATGAACGCAAACCCGAAGTAATTCGTCCCAATAAAGACGTTGTAATTCCCATTACGATTGAAAAAACGGAAAGAGGACAAACAATGTACGTGCCTGTAAGCATAAACGGGAAAGAATATAAATTCATTTTCGACACGGGAGCAAGTTCTTCCTTTGTTTCAGAGCGTTTTGCTAATGAAATAGGATTGCGCATAACAGATGAATCTTTCAATATACGCGGAATAAAAACCTCTATGGGCAAAAGAGGAACAACAGACAGCTTAATGATTGGAGATATTGTTTTTAAAAGTCCAAGTATTATAATAGGAGTTGACACTACTATTCAAATTGATGCTATATTGGGTATCGACTTTATTATAAGAATTGGAGAAACGCAAATTTATCCCCAAAAAAGAGAAATAGTTTTTCCGATAAAAAAGACAGAATTACCTCTATTTGGACGTAATCTATTACTTGTAGGCGGACAACCATATCTAAAAGCATATTCTAATACGGAAAGATTAATTTTTCATTTCGACACGGGCAACCAAAAAACTGATTTAGAAAATGTTTATTACAAAAAGCACAAAGAAAAATTGGATAAAATAGGAGAAAAAAAGAATGTTCGTAGAGGAGGACACGGAGGTATTCGTTTTATTGATTCCTATCAAATCCCGAAATTTCCACTAACCGTTGGCGATTGTAATTTTGAATTGACCGGTGTTGATGTTTTATTGGACAATTCTTCAGCTTTTCAAGGTAACGAAGATGGTTCTTTAGGAATGGATTTTATTACAACGTTTAGAAAAGTAATTATCAATTTTGATGATATGTTTGTAAAAGTAGAAAAATAAAATAACCTGCTGTTAAATAATAACTAAGTTTTTCGTTGCGTGCGAAGGAGTCACGTAACGAAAAACTTAGTTGAAACTGAACTCTAATCTGATCATCAAACAAAATTTTTGATAAGTTCATTTTAAATGTGTGAAACGTTTTTTTTGTGGTAGCTCACAAACGATCCTATTCAATTTCTCTCTTATCAATTTGGCATTACGGCGAGAATAAGTAAAAGTATGCCCTGTAACCATTTCAATCTTTTTCTGCATTAATTCTACCGTTTTGATTTTCTTCATATTTATCATTGTGTTCCGGCTTATCCGGCAAAAATAGTCGGGTAGCGTCTGTTCAATTTCTTTCATTGATTGAGTACAAGAGAATGTTTCTTCGTTTTCGATGTAAAAAGTGCAAATGTAATCTTCCACTTTTATGGCAAACAATGATACTATTTGTATCACTCTAATCTCTTTTTCATTGGCGACTGTGATTATTTCTATCTCTTTCATATTCATTTTCGGATACAAGAAAATCGCGAACTTATTTCTATATCAGTATCCGAGGCTCTGGACTGCCCACACTATCAAATAATGAATAAAGCTCGCGATTACTCGCGAGCGTCATTGCTTTATTCATGATAGTGTCGAAATTGTCCAGATTTCGGGTACTCAAACTAACAGCTAACGCTTTTCCTAATATGTTTATTTTTAGTTATTTCTCTTTTTCTATTCTATTTTAATTAGTTTGTCGACAAAGATAAGTATCCTTATTGATAGTTAGAAAGGATTGTGAGAAAAGTTTCAAGAATTTCATCAAGTTTCCAAAACAAAGTTATGGCAGATTTAGTTGCGATAATTTTATCATCAACAATAATTATCCTGAAATGCTTTTGGAAGAACTGAAAAAACTGATTGCAGCCAAAGACGAGCAAATTGCTTTGTTGAAAAGTTTATTGGAGAAGAAATAACAAAAAAAATAGAGGTAACTCTGATGCCGGTAATCCGAAGGATTGAATATGAATAACCCCCCGCTCGGCTTTGCCACTTGGCTCTGCCAAGAATGAAGCGCAGCGATTGGGGGCAAAAGCGAACCGACTGTCCCACAACCCGAAGGGCTTAACTGCTTATAATGAGACACTTAAAGACATTCAACCATTCGGGTTGTGGAGAGATGGAGATTCCGCTTACCCCCAATCGCTGCGCTTCATTAGGGGTTATTCATATTTAGCCCTTCGGGCTTACCGACAGAGATAATTACGTCTAAACTGTAAAATGTGGTTGGACGGTCGGCTTTTGCAACATGCAAAATTTGCAAATTGCTTTATTGAAAAGTTTGTTGGAGAAGAAATAATTTGGATATATCGGTCTCTGTACTTTTTGAAAAAAGCAACAAATTGTTATTCACGAAAACAAAGGCGATAATGCTTAAGCTCATATCGGGACGTTTGGTCAACAAGATAAAGAACATATTGAATCGTTGAAAGAAGAAATCAAGTTTTTACGTAAGATATTGGAAATTTATTACTTTTGTAGATGGAATTTCTAAACATTTAAACAAATGTATTATGACAAAGCGACAAAGAGATGAAAACTTAATGATTGTAGTGGCTGCCGAGCAATACGCTCGCAAGTATAATTTGCCAACAAGCCGCGCCTTTGCCGTGTTTCGCGAAAACGGCATTAACTCATTGATACGCAAACGCTACAACGCATTGCACACGCAACCGTTAGACGAAAGTTTTTATTTTGCCGATGATGTTCTTAAACGCAATTTAACAAAAGTATAAAAATGAAACTATATCACGGCTCAAACTGTGACTTTACAGAGGTAGATTTGTCGAAATCGAAAGACAGACGGGATTTTGGTAAAGGTTTTTATCTTACCACGCTGCCCAATCAAGCGAAAGATTGGGCTGAAACTTTGTTTGACAGATACGGCGGAGACGGCGTTTTTGTCTATGAATTTGAGTTTGAAATCAATGAAGACCTGACCTTAAAAAAGTTTGACGGCTTAACGGAAGAGTGGTTGCACTTTATAAAAAAAAACCGTATAAAAGGCGGTTTGCAGCACGATTTTGATGTTGTGCAGGGCGTTGTAGCAAACGACAAAACCAACCGCACGCTTGCCCTTTTTGTTGAGGGTATTTACACCGCAAAAATGGCAATGAAAAAATTGTACAGGAATAAACTCAACGACCAAATTTCAATTCACAGCGAAAAGGCGTTGAGTTGCCTCATTTTGATTAACAAAACCGCTTATGGAAACTAAATACACATACAACGGCGAGGATATTACGATTGATATGATGTTCAAAATCGAACACATTGTAAGCATTTTGGCAGAACGCGAGAACAAAGATTTTGATGTCGCTTTTGCCGAATTTACCGCCTCAGATACCTACAAAGCGTTACAGCGAACAAACAATAATTTTTGGGCTGAAAGCAGCGAATTTATCGCAGACGAATACCAAAAAACAAAGAAAAAATAAACCTGTTTGAAGTATTTCGCGAGCGTCATTGCTTTATTCAAGAGCGTATCGAAATTGGGATATTCGGGAAATGCAGAAAAAAATATGAGTTTTTCGTTTTGGTAGTAAAATCCTGCTTTTGATGTAGTTTTTGCGGCAATTTATTGGAAAATCATCTGTTTCTATACCATATTTTCGATAAATGATTTTACGTGTAAACCAATTAAATTACAATTACCCCGATTTCAACATATTTGTGTGAAAATTGGGGTAATTTTCAGGAAATGATAGCACGTAACAATATTACTATCAATATGTTATTCATTTACTGAATATCCCTATTTAGCCCTTCGGGCTTACCGACATTCATGTTTTTTCAAAAAATGTGGGTTCCATTTTTTTGAAAATACGTTCTATTTTTTGTGTTTGCACCGTAGGGGCAACCCTTGCGGTCGCCCTGAATAGACACGGTCGCATCGCAATGACGAGGCGACCGCAAGGGTCGCCCCTACGGTGAACCGCACCGAACCTGTCAGCAACCAACCGTATAATCCGAACGAAAAATTTTTTCCGTGAACATCACATTTTTACACCCCACCCTTCGGGCTTATCGACAGAAAAATTACATCCAAACTATAATTTGATTCCATAAAGCCGTTTCAATTCGGCTATTTCGCGCTCTTTTTCGGCTAATGTTTTATCTTTTTCAGCTAATGTTTTATCTTTTTCGGCTAATGTTTTTTGATTTTCAGCTAACGTTTTATCTTTCTCTTCAATCGCTTTATCTTTTTCTTCAATTTTTCGTTCCAATCCTTGAAGTTCTTTCACGATGTCGTCTTCCAAATCCATTGAACGCCTTTTTCCGGGGTCTTCGGCGGCTTTACGCAGTCGACGGATAATTTGTTGAAATTCTTCGGGGAAACTATCTTCTTCGACATTTAAAATATGATTTGTATCAGTAATGTTGCTTTGGTCAAAAATACCTAATAACTTTTCAAGGTCGTTACGGCGGCGCTGTTTTAACTGTTGAATTTGCACAATCCAAGAACGGTGGTGCAGACCCGACACAAATTCTCCTGTTGCCGGAAATTCATCGCCCGTGTAGACATCTTCCATTTTATAGTCGACCTTCAATACCGGACGGGCGGGCAAGTCGGCTCCGTAATCCAAGAAATAGATGCAGTAAATTTGCCGTGCTTTTTCTTGGTTTGTGTCATAGCTGTTTTCTTTGTTTTGGTAGGAAAGTCCCAAATATCGTCTAAAGCGCATAAGGTCAGAGGAGTATTTCGCCTTTTGAAGTTCGATGATTACCGTTTTGAAACTGGCTTCGGTTTTGATTTTTGCGGAAAAATCGAATCGGCAAACGGTTATTGAACCTTTGGCAGCAGAGGCAACTTCTGTTGAATATTCTTGCGGGTTGAAATCCAATTCGAGAATCTCCTCGCCAATAATAGCAGAAATAAAGATTTTTGCCACTTTGTTGTCTTCAAGCATATATTTGAAGATGGTGTCGTATATAGGATTGGCTATGTGCATTTTAGGTGTTTTTATTTAATGCTGCAATACGTTTCGTTCATTTTTCAAGTACAAAAGTACAAAAAAAATCTTATAATTTACAATTATAATACTTCCCTTTTTTTAGACAAACAAACGACAAAATTAACTCTGATGCTGGTAATCCGAAGGATTGAATATGAATAACCCCTAATCGCTGCGCTTTCATTAGGGGTTATTCATATTTAGACCTTCGGGCTTACCGACAGAAATATTTTGTTTCTACATTTATTTCATGTTTTTTCAAAAAAGCTTCTAAAATGGACATTACTCCAGAAACACGATTAATTGTTCGTTGGCAAACGATAAGTATCCTTGTTGATAGTTAGAAAGGATTGTGAGAAAAGTTTTTAATGAATTTCATCAAGTTTCCAAAACAAAGTTACGACAGACTTAGGCGATAATTTTATCATCAACAACAATTATCCTGAAATGCTTTTAATACCAATATCGGTGAAAACGGCGTATCACTTTCAGGCGGGCAAAAACAGCGCTTGGCAATAGCTCGCACTTTGTACAGAAATCCCGAAATATTGATTTTAGACTTTGATTTTTTTAAAAACTATAGCTATAAAACAGCCCTACGGAAATTCTGCTCGCAGGATTTTTTATATTGATCTCTTCATCATACCGGCACATCAGTTCCAATGTATTTCTTTTATCAAAGTCGTATTTTAATCCGCCTTCAAGCCGGTAAGCGTCAATTACATTGCCTTTATAGTAGTTCGTCCGATAAAATATTTCACCTGAAACAAACGGAGATAAAGCAATTTTGGGTACTTTATAAGAGACATTCAACTTATTTCTCCAATAGTTCCTCGGATTCCATTTGTATCTTTTGTTAGATTCATCCAAATAAGTGATTTGATAACGACTTCTTAATCCGAAAGTAAAACGATCAAGATCATATTTCGTTGATGCCTGTCCGAAGTAACGATGCCGGAGACTGTAATACTCTTCCACATCCTGCCAATTGGCAATGAAAACATAGCCGGCTCCTAATTTTAAGTATCTGCGAATTGGTGAATAAGAAGCGCTTGCAGTTGTCATAAAACGGTCTACAGCCGATACGTTGTTCATTGTCCTGAACTCCTCTCCTATTCCAATCTCAAACTTCTTTCCAAATTTCTTGGAAAAATCTATTCCTAAGTTCGTACCAAAATCGGGCTCATTCTGTGCGAATAGAGAAGATTGGAATAAAAGGCACAGCACAATTAATCCAAGCCACTTGTATTTATCGTTTATCCTGCTCATTCTTCAAACTGACGTTTTCTGGTAATTCTAACTTGATCCATTGAGTTTACTTCATCTAAATTCGATTGATAGTACACTTTTATAAATGCGGAATCTTTGAGAAAATCAATATTTCCAATTTCCACCCTTGTTACGTTTAGTCCGGTTCTTTCTTTAATGTCGGCAATCAACTCCTGTTCTTTTTCCGGCTTTATCAAACTGATTTTCTCGTAAGTAATTACTTTACAAGAAACGTGTTTTATAAACCGGCTACTTTCCATAATCCACGCAAATAGGATAAACAAGGCATTGGTTATCAACAGTTCAATAGCGCTTACATTTCCTGCCAAACTATTTATCACGGAGATACCGATAATCATAAACAGATAGGTCATTTCACGGATAGGAACCGTTTCTGTTCGATAACGAATAATCCCGAAAATAGCGAACAAGCCGAGAGCCAAACCGATTTGCAACTTTTGGCTTCCCAATAAGAATACCAATAAAAAGACTGTTACGCTAATCAATATAAATGTAAATACATAGTCTCTTCGCTTGGATTTACTGTAATAGAGCCATCCGATAATGGTACCGGTTACAATCATATTTAAACAAAAACGCATTAGTAACTCGGAAACACCTTCCATATTGACTAACTGCATTCCAAAAAAGTTCAATTCACTCAGGGCTGCTAATAATGCCATAATTTAATATTTTATGAATATAAATAAATTTTCTTTTAAAATTATTTGCTTTCAGGTTTACGTCTGTTAAGACCATTCCCAAACAATATTTACTAATGCGTCTTTGTTTGATTCGCAAATCCGCAAGGTAATCCTTAAATGGAGAGTGCGTATTTCCGTCCTGCTTTATCTCAATGATGCAAAGGTCGGGATAACTATTTTCAACTCCCGTAACATAATTGAAAAAATTAATAAGAACATCAATCGTCAAGCGTTCTGTCTTCGCTTTGTTGACCAATGTGATTCGATAGAAGCTATTCTTCAGCCGTTGATTCAACCGTTCTGCCCGATAGTTCGATTTTTCATTGATAAACTCAACAGCCTCTATTCTATCCAACACGTTTTCATCTTCTACCCGGATCCTGATTTTTTTCGTTCGTCCCCTATTGTTTTTATTCTTTATTTCCAAAAAACGCTTATCGGATTCAAAATATTCACGAATACGAATTTTTTGCCTGGTTCGTTTCCGATTATGATGAATCGTGTACATCTCGGCATCCGGAGTGTCATAATAAATCGTACGATAGAGTTCCTTGCGAAAAACATCTTCTAATTCTTGTGCAAAATAGTCTGCTTTAGCCCTTTCCAGCAGGATTGGCAACTGATTTACATTGATCATATATTTGGTATCTATACGATTCATCAGTTTTATGCCGCTCATCTCAGCCAATGTAATCGGCTCAAATGCAGCAAGCGCATTATCTATTTTGCTTATTATTTGTCCCATCTTTCTCGATTACTCCAGAATATATTCAAATTCTTTCGTATGTTTCAGCTTTCCGCTTGGCAAATAGGTTGACTGCGACTTTTTTCTACCTCCTTCAAGATATTCAAAAGTTACCGTCTTCTCTAATTTATTATATTTATCGTAGTGAGATTCTTTGATGCACTTACCGGCTTGATTGTATTCATAAGTGACTCTTTTTTTCCGGTCGCCTACATTATCATACACTATTTCTTCCGTTTTATTACTTTTTTCGTCGTAATAAGTTACTTGATCAAGTTTTCGTTTTTTTCCTTCTACTTTCCACTCTTTGATCTCTTTTATCCTTTTCCCGTCTATCTTTTTTTGTGCAGAAACCGAAAAAGAAAAGAGCAAAAATAAAAAAACGAGGCAAATATTTAATTTCCCATTCATATTAGATGTATTATTTATTTCTCGTAAGTTAAGTGTATAGTAATAGTCTCTGCTAATTCAACGATGTGTCCGGTTCCATCCGCATTGATTGTCTCAGGTATTTCTACCTCTTCTATATACGGGTCAATCTGATCTTTCTTTCCTGTAAGTCCTTCTGTAGCAGCATATACGATGTATTTTCCCGGAGTCAATTTGGTAAAAACGAAATAACCTTCATCATTCGTTCTTACATCGTCAAACGGAGCCATAGTTCCTTCCTTTCTTATATAAACGCGCACATCCATTCTCGATTTCGGGTTGAATTTACCATCATAATATACCATTACCCGTCCGACAACTGCCGAAAGACCTGCGTTTTTCCCATTTCTAATATAGATAGTTGGTACTTCATTCACGCCTTTTTTTCCTATTTTCAACGAGTGCATTTCAGGCTCGTCTATTTTATTGGGCAAATTATGGTAGGCATAAACAGAATAATTTCCTTCCACCAAGTATTGAAATACATATTTCCCATTGTAGAGAGTTCTGACTCTATCCCACTCTTTTTGCTTGCCGTCTACTCCGCCATAAATGATATAAACATCTTCTCCGGCTGCAACAACTGTGTCTCTATCAAACGAATAGTGCGCTTTTTTACGCTCTATACCGTTTTCGTCCGTATATAACGAGTACTTTACTGCAATCGTTCCATCGTCTACGATCTTATAAACATAACCTTCGATAGTTGCTTGTCCTCCTTCCCCTTCGCTTCTTTCGCAAGAGGTCATAAACGAAAGAATACACAATATACTACCCCACAAAATTAATCCTGTTTTTTTCATAAAATATATTATTACTTTAATATTACTATAAGATTATTAAAATGTTAGAGGCTGTTTGAATTAATTATCAAGAGCAGAAACCGGTATTTTTTTGTCCCTAAAACGTGACATTTAACTCATGATTTGTCTAAATCAATGAATAATTTAAACTGCCTCTTATAAAACACAAAAGTACAACATACAACAAACTATTGCAACCACTTTTTAGTCAAACATAGCTGTTTAAAAACATATTATCAAACACAATAAATTAGAGACGTTGGTTGTCGAAATAATTGTCATCTATGTTCAGGTCGCCTAACTCTTCGCTGTCAAAATCTTCATCGTCCATCATATCCAACTGAAAATCTTCGGTAAAGGTGTCCATTCCTTTTTTCTCTCCCAACAGGCTATCCATAAATAAATCGTCCTGCATTTGTACCGGAGCCACTCCTTTTGACACCTTGCAAACGGCTTTTTTCAACTCTTTTCCCGGAATTATTTCCACCAATTCCATAAAAAACGCCCGTTCATTCAAATAATCGAAAACAAACATCACTTTTTGTTCCTCTTCGGAAATAAATTCTTCCAACTTAATTTCCGACATAATTAAACTATCAACCTCGGAAGAAGTATCCATTTCAATCAGCGTGATTTCCTGTTCTTTTTCCCAATACTCATTACAGATAAAAAAGGAGGTCATCTGATCTTTCGTATATCCGACCGAATCAAGAACGGCATCATTCAACTCCAAAAACGTAGCTTCCGAATCAATGTGTATTTCTCTCATGAAGTCATCTACTTCATCCGACAATAAGATAAATTTGAATACCATAATCTAATCAATAATGTTTTTTTAATATTTGGACGTAAAAGTAATAATAAAATTGAAAAAGTAAAATAGAACGAATTTATTTTATTACGATAACCTGAGTTTTGGATAAGCGAGATTCCTCCCTCCGCTGCGTTTTGGTCGGAATGACCAGTATTTCTGGTGTGCGAGGGAGTGAGAAGCAGCGGCGAAGCCGCTGCTTCTCACTCCAATACCCTACTTTGACAAGTCAAGAAGTCATTCCGACTGCAACGAAGTGGAGAGAGGAATCTTTTCTTTGTTGAAAATCAATAGAATAAGAAAATTCTTATTCAAAACTCAGGTTACGATAGTTTATTGAAAAAATCCCAAACCACAATCCCCGCCGTAACCGACACATTAAGAGAGTGTTTCGTTCCGTATTGAGGAATTTCGATACTCGCATTGCAAAGGTCGATTACTTCCTGCTGAACACCTTTTACTTCATTTCCTAATATAACAGCGTATTTTTGGGTCGCATCCAACTGCAATTCGGGCAACAGTATGCTCCTCTCCACTTGCTCGATGGCATAAACAATGTAGCCTTTTTCTTTCAAATCAACCACCACGTTTTGGGTAGATTCGGAATATTCCCAATCCATCGAAAACTCGGCTCCGAGGGCGGTTTTATGAATTTCGGCATTGGGGGGAACAGAAGTAATACCGCACAGATAAATCTTCTCTACAAGAAAAGCATCGGAAGTACGGAAAACAGAACCAACATTGTGCAGGCTTCGGACATTGTCTAAAATGACAATCAGGGGCATTTTTTCCGTCTGCTTAAACTCCTCTTCCGAAATCCGGTTTAATTCCGTTATTTTTAGTTTTCGCATTGTACATTATTTTACAACTCTGTTAAGGGTTATGCACAGGAAACGCCTATGGCGTTAGACTTTTCAACTTTCACTCTCGATTACTTATTAAACGCATTCTCAACCATTCCCACCAGCAATGAAAAAGGGGCGCTCCAATTAATGGCTATTTCGTTGGTCGAATAGCTGCACACATTGTCAATATAGCATCTTGCCGGTGCAGCGGAGGGATATTCTGCCCTGCCGCAATCGGAAACATTATTCGGATTGGCGCCACCCGCAAGGTAACCGGGAAGAGGTTCTTTCAGCTTGCTGCTTCCGTTTCGCCTGTCGTGAATGTGTTTCGGATATTTACTCCCGAACCGGGTAACAAAGCTATATCCCGTAGGATTTGTACCCAGCAGATAATTCAATGTAGAAACCATACCGGGCAAATATTTCTCATCTTTCAGTTGATAATAGGCAGTCCCGAGAATCACGCCATTCATTGCAATGATACCATTGCTCCCCCATTCAAATTTTTTGATAGGAACAAGATTCGGGGAAAAACGATATTGATTATAAACGCTTTCCGCCAAACTTTTGAATTTCCGGGTTACGGATTCCTTGTCGACAAAAGCAGGGAGTTTTTTCAAATGATTCTGCATAGAAATCAATCCGAGACTGCCGACATTTTGCCACCACGAAGTGTCAAACTTTTGGAAAAAATTCAGTTCGTCATAATATTTTTTATTTCCGGTAGTAATCAACAATTCGGATGCTGCCCAAAAGAACTCGTCTTCAAACGCTTCGTCGCCATATCCGCCTGTATTTACATCGGGAGGATTTTCAAATGCTATATTATTGTTTTTCAATGCCCAACTCCACGCTTTCTCGGCAGCGATCAACGCTTTTTGTGAAAAGCCCGGAAAAACATCTTCATATTCTTTATACACCCGCGCAGCCATTGCCATCATTGCGGCAAAATCCAACGCAGCGGTAGTTGATTTGCCGATCATATATCGTTCCGTGAGGTCTTGTTCGGGCGATACATCCATTCCCATAAATGTTTTTGAAGTAAGTTTGTTATAAACGCCGCCGTCATACGGGTCTTGCATTTCGAGCAACCAGTCAAAATTCCATTTTAATTCATTCAAAATATCGGGAACATTATTTTCGCTTTCGGGAATATTGAGGTTCAGCTTTTTATAATATTCCGGAAACATCTCATAAGCCGTTATGAGCGAATGAACGGTTACGCCTGAATTGACCACATATTTGTTGTAATCTCCGGCATCATACCAACCTTTAGGTGCAGATACGATTGTTCCGGCAGGTCTGTTTTTGCTTGCTACACTTTCGTGAATGTAAACTTTATCGTCGGGGTGTCCCGCTTTGCGGGCATAATTGTCCTTTCTGAAAGTAGCATACTGAGGCTCAATATCCGTTGATGCCCGCCACAAATAAAAGGCTTTGAGCGACCAAACAGAAAGTTCATCAAATAGTTTTTGTTCCTTTATTTCAAACGGATAGGATTTTTCTTTTCCGCTTTGTATAAAATATTTCCCCGGTGTTTTGAAGTTTGAAAAATCGGCTATCTGCACCGTTTCTTCCGATTGGCTCCAAAACTTTCCGGCTGCCAATTTTCCTTCATACACCTCTTCTTCCGTATTTACTTTGCGGATTTGAAAACTTGCGGCATTCATATTTGCCAATATAGCCGTCTTGGACGATTCGGAGTAGTATCCGATTTGATTCACGCGGATAAATTCTTGCGCAGAAATAATGCCAAACAAAGAAATGGCAATGATAAATAAAATAACCTTTCTCATAAAATATACTATTGTTTGTAAGATATGGCGAAGATACGAAAACATAGTGAAATTTCAAAATTAGATTTATTTTAAATGCTTATCAGCAATATTACCCCTGACGAGAAATAGTAAACACAAAGACACGAAGCACACAAAAAAATAAATACAACTTCGTGTTTTTTGTGCCTTTGTGTTTATAAAATTCATTGACGTTAACATAGGGTAATATTACTGATAAGCGTTTATTTTATGTCTGCATATTTTTGCAAAATATTCTTTTTATTCTCCGAAAATAATCAATACTTTTAATCCCAAATAAAAATCCAACTCCCAAAAATCAATGATTAGATGTTTCCAAATCATACTTAACGAAGCGTGGAAAGACGAAATAATCACATTCAACCCACTTCCTCCTCCCGCCACTCCGCAGGCGCCACCCCATAAACCTGCCTGAAAAACATACTAAAAGCGCTCGCACTCTTAAACCCGCAAATCTCCGCAATACTCTTCAGCGGCATATTCCGGTATAGCGAGTCCCTCATCATCCCCACCGCTTTCTTCACACGGTAAGTATTAATCAACTGATAAAAAGAAGTATCCATATCCTGATTGATTACCTTTGAAAGGTAAGTACGATTCGTACCCAACATTTCGCGCACCTTATCAATACTCAGTTCCGGGTCTTTGAATATCTCATCTTTTTCGAGCAGTTCAAGCAAATCCTTTTTCAGGCTCGTGCGTTTTCCCTGCGATAAATCGAAGCCGCAGTTCATCTTTTTCCCGGTTAGTGAGCCTGTCGAACTATTTTCACTATCCCCCTCTTTTTCGTCCGGTTGGCTATACAAATCCTTTTGCCGCAACACCCAAACCGTTGTAATAACAGGCTCTATCACAAAGATACCTACGCAGAACATCGCAACCGCATAACCTTCTACCGACATCATCAACAAAACAGCAACCCCTCTGAGCAGCGTTAAGCCAATATTCCACCACAGCCATTTCAGCGTATTGCCTTTGTCGGTGTACGAAAAATTCGATTTCAGGTTTCGCGTGTGGCTTCGCAGCATTTTGACTGTCAGCGCAGTATAAATCACCATTTGTGCCACAAACAAGCCTGCCGCCGAAAAGCGCACCCACAATTCGGGTTCGCCCAAGTAAGCGCCCATTTGTGCGTAATTGGTAAAGAAAGGCAGCTCGCCCCTGAAAATAACAAACACATAATGCAGCAACACCAACACCGCAAGCGGAACAAAAGCCTTTAACCAATAACTGCGCCCAACGCTGCCCGGACGCATCAAATCAAACATATAGGCAAAAAGCAGCGGATAGGCAATAAGCGAACCAAGCAAATGAAGCGGATTCCAAAGCAGCTGCCCGTAATATGGCGTGCCGTAGGTTTGAAAAACATTGACTGCCGTAACAATGGCAATAATAAAACGATAAAACGTCATATATCTCATCGGGCGGGCATTGCCCCTTACCGTCATAATAAAAATACCGCTCAACAGCAATGCGCTTAGCGAAATGATATGAAATGTGTATATAACTGTCATAATAATAAAAAATCAGGCTGCAAAAGTACAAAAAAAATCATTTTTTTACGCAGACAAAAGAGATTTTGACGCAGACAAAACTCCCCACCACAAAAAATACATAAATTCTCCCTATCTTTATAAATTCAATTTCATCTGAACCACGATTTTTACAAGATTTTCAAAATTCCCAAGATTAAAAAATCTCGGCTATCTTGAAAATCTTGTAAAAATCTTGGTTCAAAACAAAAAAATCAAAAAACAATCAAAAAAAAACATAATCCCATTATGAAACACTTTTCCAACCTCAAAAAATTAGCAAGATTAATCACATTAATCGCCCTAATCACACAATTCACAGTACAAACAGCACAAGCCGCCAACCAAACAGTCAACCTCAGCAGCTACACATCACTCTCGTTGATTAACACCGCCGTCTCCACCGCAATGGCGCTCGTAAACGACGGCGAAACACTCACCGTTACCGGCTCGTTCGGCAGCCTCACCGCCACCGGAATAAACCATCAGGGAACCGTTACCTTCAACATTCCCGCAGGCAGAACCGTAATATGGAGCGGCGCATACCTCGGCACAGGCGACAGCCACAACAGCACGCCCTTGGTTACCATTACCGGAAGCGGCATATTCCGAATGGCCGGCGGACAAATCTCCACCGACCGCTCCGCCTCGGGAGCAAGCGCGGTGCGGGTAAACGGCGGTATTTTTGAAATGACCGGCGCCGCAGATTTGTACAGCGCAGCAGGGCAAAACACCTCGCCTGTACTTTCTGTCAATTCCACAAACGGCGGTGCGCGCATATCGGGCGGAACCATTATGCACCAATCACAAACAGACCTCACACGAGCCATTGTGGTGGACGCAGGCGCGCTGCATATATCGGGAAGCCCCACCATACGCACAGGAAGCACCGTAAACACCAACTGGTGGACAATAACAATGAACACCGGCACAGCCCTTTTCATACAGGGAACACCCAATATCGGAAACACAACCATCGGAAGAATATCGGGCGCAACAAACGTGTTCTGCTACTACGAAGGAAGCGCAAACTTATCAAAATTTGCAACAAACGACTGGACGTTCTCAGGCGCAAGCCAAAACGTATTCCCGTTTTTCGACTTCATACAATACGTTTATTGTAAAGACCAATCGGGTATTCTAAGTACAACTCCAAGCGATTATCCCGCCGGTCAAGCCTATCCGGGCTCTGTACTGGTGGCGGTAAGAAGCACAAACACAACGCACCTCAACAACCCTGCCAACCTCTCCGCAGCATCAACGCCAACGGGCGGAACCGCTGTCGTGAATTTCAACACATCGGGAAGCAGTGCAAACACTTCGGGTACGCTCGTCAGGTATTCGGGAAATATGAACGGAACGCCTTCCATCAATTATACAATAAGAATGAGGGATACGCAAATGCCCGTGATTATTTCCAACCGCTCGCTCGTCAATATCATCACGCAACTGCCCGTTGTAACCGTTACAACCACCGGACTGACAGGTTTGAAAGTGGGCGTACCCGTGAGCGGAAGCGTTACCTACACACTTTCGGGCGGGCCAACAGGGCATCCGGCACAATACGCCGCATCGCAAAATATGACTATGAGTAATTTCGACGCTTCTTTCATCCCTCCCATTTCCGGTCTAAGCATAGGAACGCCCGTGAGAACAAGCAACACGGCAGTTACAGTATCCATTACCGGCACGCCAACCGCCCATACCACAACTCAAAATAATCGTACACCCGCGGACATACGAGGCTCAAACTTTCTAAATGGAATAAATACAACTCCTTGGGTAACTCCCACCGGCACTATCACCGCAAGCGCAATAGCCAAAGGAGACGGCGCAACCGCCGCAATACCCACAATGGCAAGCCGCACCATCACCGGCATTACCGTAAATGCCGTAACGCTTTCGCCCAATCCGGGCAGCCAAACCGTGCAATACGCCATCAGCACAAGCACCACCGTGCCCACCACCGGTTGGCAAGCGACGACCGCATTTACAGGTCTTAACCCCAACACCGACTATTATGTGTTTGCACGCGCAGCCGAAAGCGCCAACTGGGCAGCAGGCACAGCCGCGAGGAGCGCAATCATTACCACCCTGCCGCAGCCAGTAATTACCATCAATACGCAGCCCCTTGCAAGCGGCACGTTTACTTTCGGAAGCATTTCGGGAAGCCGCTCGGTGGTTGCAAGCGTTTCGCCTGCGGGAAGTTCAACGCTGAGTTATCAATGGTATTCCAACACAACAAACTCGAATGTGGGCGGAACGGCTGTAAGCGGCGCAACAAGCGCATCGTTTACCATCCCAACGACCCTTAACGCCGGAACGTACTATTATTTCTGCGAAGTGCGCGGAACAAACGGCGCGGCGAGCGTCCGCTCCAACGTGGCTACGATTAATGTAATATCGTCTGAAATTCCGATAGACAACCCCTCAATCATCTCAGGCGTGGGCTGGACATTCAATACCGGCTCGGTAACTTACACCATTACCGGAGACGGCGTAGCCGTTACCGGAACCGTTACCGGCGGCACAGAGCCAACCCGCACCTTCAACATTGCCGAAGGAAAAACAGCCGTTTGGCAAGCAAGCCTCACAGGAAGCGCCGGAACTGACCCGCTCGCGAACTTTACCGGCACAGGTACTGTGGAAATGGTAAACAACGGCGCAATCATACAAACCGGCGCGGGCAACGCCATTCAAACCACCGGAAATATAGCAATAAGCGGCAACGCACGAGTAACAGCCGCCTCCGGCACAGCCATTTCGATACGCGGAACCAACTGCACGGTTACCGTCAGCGGAGGCGAAGTAACATCTGCCTCCGCCGGCGCCATTAGCGCAAGCACCGCAGCCGCCAACGCCAACATAATCATCAGCGGCGGAACAGTAAAAGGCAACTCGGCAACTTTGTCAACAATCAATGTTGAAAACTCAACCGCAGACCTAACCATCAGCGGAACAGGAAAAGTAGAGCAGGCAGGCGCAGGCGCAGCCATTCGCACCATCGGAAATGTAGAAATAAAAGACAACGCAGAGGTAAGCGCAAACGCCGGTTCAGCCATTCGCGCCGATGGAGAAAACAGCGCCGTAACCGTAAGCGGTGGTATTGTCAAAAATAATTCGACGGCTACAAATGTTCCGACAATCAATATTTCTCATCTAACCAACACCGCCCTGAATGTAACCGTTAGCGGAAACGGAAAAGTAGAGCAGGCAGGAAGCGGGCAAGCCATTCAAACCCGAGGAAATGTAGAAATAAAAGACGAGGCAGAAGTAAGCGCAACCACCGAAAACGCTATTTTTATTCTCGGAGCCAACAGCACAATAACCGTAAATGGCGGGGTGGTCAAAAATAATTCTTCGACTAATCCGACAATTTATATTTCTCATACAAACAACACCGGCTTAAATGCAACCGTAAGCGGAACAGGAAAAGTAGAGCAGGCAGGAACTTGGACTGCCATTTTTACCTACGGCAATGTAGAAATAAAAGACGAGGCGCAGGTAAGCGCAATAGGTGGCAATGCCATTTACACTTTCGGAGCAAACAACAAAGTAACCGTAAGCGGCGGCGTGGTAAAAAATAACTCGGCGGATAATCCGACAATTATTATTGCTAATGCAAGTAACACCGGCAATAACATAACCATCAGCGGCACAGGAAAAGTAGAGCAGGCAGGCAGCAGCTACGCCATTCAAACTGAAGGAAACGTAGATGTCAAAGACAATGCACAAATAAGCGCAACCACCGGCTATGCGATTTACGGCACAGGAAACGCAAGCACGGTAACCGTTAGCGGAGGAACCGTAAGCGCCACTACCGGCAGAGCGATTTACACATTCGGAGCGGGCAGCGCGGTAACCGTCGGCGGCACAGGCAAAGTACAGGCAACGGGTGATGCCGGGCGCGCTATCCAAACCACCGGCAATGTGAAAGTGGAAGACGCCGCCGAAGTAAGCGCAACCACCGGCTATGCGATTTACGCCTCAGGAACAGCAAGCGCGGTAACCGTCGGCGGTGGAACAGTAAGCGCAACCACCGGCACAGCGATTAGCACCGATAAAGCTAACAGCACAATAACCGTCAACAGCACAGGCAAGGTAAAGGCAACGGATTCCGACGGCCACGCTATCCGAACCACCGGCAATGTGAAAGTGGAAGACAACGCCGAAGTAAGCGCAACCACCGGCAGAGCGATTTCCGCCGAAGGAGCCACAAGCGCGGTAACCGTCAACGGAGGAACAGTAAGCGCCACCACCGGCTTTGCGATTCACGTTTCAGGAGCGACAAGCACGGTAACCGTCAACGAAGGAACAGTAAGCGCAACCGGCGGCAAAGCGATTTACGTTACTTGGGCAAACACCGTAACCGTCAACGGAGGAACCGTAAGCGGAACCACCGGCATTACGATTCACGCCACAGGAACGGCAAGCACGATAATCGTCAACGAAGGAACCGTAAGCGCAACCACCGGCAGAGCGATTTTCGCCTCCGGAGCTTCCGCCAAAGTTTTTGTCGCCGGTGGTACGGTAACAAACAGTTCAACAAATAATCAAACAATCTGGATTGACAATGCCTCCAACACAGGACTGAATGTAACCATCAGCGGCACCGGAAAAGTAGAGCAGGCAGGAAGTTGGATAGCCATTCAAACCAACGGAAGCGTAGAGGTTAAAGACAATGCCGAAGTAACCGCAAACGCCGGAATAGCCATTCACGCCTCCGGAACCAACAGCACAGTAAGCGTAAGCGAAAATGCACAAGTAACAGCAACAAACGGTAGTGCCATTTACGCCGGAGGAGCAAACAGCGTTGTAACCGTAAGCGGAAACGCACAAGTAACAGCAACAGACGGTATTGCCGTTTACGCCAACGGAACCAACAGCGTTGTAAGCGTAAGCGAAAACGCACAAGTAACAGAAACAACCGGCACAGCCATTCTCGCCACCGGAGCCGCAAGCACAGTAACCGTAAGCGGAGGAATTGTAAAAAATAACTCTTCGACTAATCCGACAATTTCTATAATTGATGATTTTAATAATACTATATTAACCGTAAGCGGCACAGGAAAAGTAGTGCAGGCAGGCAGCAACAGAGCCATTCGCACCAGAGGAAATGTAGAAATAAAAGACAATGCGCAAGTAACGGCAACAACCGGCGAAGCCATTTACGCCGCCGGAGCGGGCAGCAAAGTAACCGTCGGCGGAGGTATTGTAAAAAATAACTCTTCGACCAATCCGACAATTAATATTGATAATACAAATAACACCGGCTTAAACGTAACCGTAAGCGGCACCGGAAAAGTAGAGCAGGAAGGCAGCAGCCACGCCATTCAAACCGACGGAAGTGTAGAGGTTAAAGACAACGCTCAGGTAAGCGCAAATGACGTCTCAGCCATTTACGCCAACGGAAACGTAGATGTCAAAGACAATGCAAAAGTAAGCGCAACCACCGGCAGCGCCATTGTCGCCGCCGGAGCCAACAGCAAAGTAACCATAAGCGGAGGTTTAGTAAAAAATGAAGGCAGTAGTAATCCGACAATCTATATTACCTACTCAAACACCGGCGATAACATTACCGTAAGCGGCACAGGAAAAGTAGAGCAGACAGGTAGCGGCGACGCCATTGACTCCAACGGCAATGTAGAAATAAAAGACAATGCCGAAGTAAGCGCAACCACCGGCAGAGCCATTGTCGCCGCCGGAGCCGCAAGCACCGTAACCGTGAGCGGCGGCACAGTAAGCACAACCACCGGCAGCGCCATTGTCGCCGACGGAGCCAACAGCAAAGTAACCGTAAGCGGCGGAACAGTACGCGCAACAACCGGCAGAGCCATTTACGCCGGCGGAGCGGGCAGCAAAGTAACCGTAAGCGGCGGCGTGGTATTTGCCTACGGCGATGCCATAACCGGCGACGATAATGTGATTTATACGCAAAAAAACCCCGCAGGCTTCACCGCCCCAACCGGCACAGGCGTAGTCATCGCGTGGAACCAAGCCGCAGGAAACACCCAATACGGCATCGGCGCCACCACCGATATAACAATGATGCCCGCAGGCTCGGCAGCGTGGGACATTCGTACCGCAGGCGAAGTTTTTATGGGCGGAATCGCCTACGTAAACGGCGCGAACGAAGGATTTATTCCGTTGGCGGTAACAGTAGTACCTGTTTATAACGTTACCATCGGCACATACGCTAACGGAAGCGTTTCGGCAAACAAAACAACTCTTATTACCGAAGACGAAACCGTTACGCTCGCCATCACGCCCGATGCGGGATATGAATTGGAACACATCGGCATTTACCCAACCGGCGATAACGGAACTATCCCAACCCCCATTCCCGGCGAGGGCAACACGCGCACTTTTGCAATGCCTGATTTTGATGTAACCGTTACCGCAATATTCAAATGCACCCACGATTACACCGCGCTCGGCACACTAATAACCGCTGCAACCTGCGAAAATGCCGCCGTGCACAAAGCAAAATGCAGTCGTTGCAACGCAGAACACGCCACATTAACGCTGAACGGCGCAGCAGCGCTCACAGGTTGCGTAGCCATAAACGCCACCAATTTCCCCGATGCCAATTTCCGTGCATATATTGAAACACAATTCGACAAAGACGGCGATAAATGGATTACGGCTAACGAAATTGCCGCGATTACAAACATTAGTGTTTCCAATAAAGGAATTGCCGACCTTACGGGAATAGAACATTTTACCGCGCTTATTATTTTGAATTGCGGTTTCAATCAAATTGAAACGCTCAATGTTTCGGCGTTGACAAATCTTACAACTTTGGTTTGCGCAGCAAACAAACTCTCCGAACTCAATGTTTCGACGTTGACAAATCTTACATATTTGGATTGCGCATCAAACAAACTCTCCGAACTCAATGTTTCGGCGTTGACAAAACTTACATATTTGGATTGTAACAACAATCAACTTACCGAACTCAATGTTTCGCCTTTGGTCAATCTTACAATTTTATTTTGCGGCATCAATCAACTCACCGAACTCAATGTTTCGGCGTTGGTAAATCTTGAAGCGTTGAGTTGCTACAACAATCAACTTACCGAACTCAATGTTTCGGCGTTGACAAAACTTGAAGCATTGAGTTGCAACGGAAATTATCTTGCCGAACTTGATTTGTCGAACAATATGAATTTGACATTTTTTAATGGATACGACCAAACGCCAACCATTACCATAACCGACAAATGCGGCGGCGCGGCAAGCGGCGTTTTGAATGTTGAAGTAAAAACAGGAATGTTTTTGAGCGGAACGATTACCTATAACTACACCGGCGCGCACGATTACAGCGGCGAAGGCTCGTTGGTAAGCGCAGCAACCTGCACAAACGCGGCAGTTCACAAAAAACGCTGCGTGAACGGTTGCAACGCCGACCACGCAACGGAAACAATGCTTGTGGGCAATGTGCTCGCTTGCGTAGCCATCAATGCCGTAAATTTCCCCGATGCGAATTTCCGCAAATACGTTGAAGACAATTTCGACCCCGACGGCGATAAATGGATTACCGGAGAGGAAATTTCATTAATTATGGTAATTGAAGTTCCCAACAAAGACATTGCCGATTTAACAGGAATAGAATTGTTTACCGAACTCAATATGTTGACTTGTTACTCCAACAAATTGGAAACACTTGATGTTTCGGCTCTCGTAAACCTTACCTCGTTTAATTGCGACGGCAATCACCTCGCTTCGATTGATTTGTCGAACAACACGCAATTGATAATTTTTGGCGGCAACAACCAAACTCTTACCGCAACCAAACCCGAATGCGGCGGCATAGAAAGCGAAGATTTTGAAATTGAAGTAAAAACGGGAATGTTTTTGAGAGGTGCGATAGTGTTTAATTATACGGGCACGCACGATTACAGCGGTCAAGGCTCGTTAGTAAGCGCGGCAACCTGCACAAACGCGGCAGTTCACAAAAAACGCTGCGTGAACGGTTGCAACGCCGACCACGCAACGGAAACAATGCTTGTGGGCGATGTGCTTGCAGGTTGCGTAGCCATAAACGAAACGAACTTCCCCGATGCCAATTTCCGTGCATATATTGAAACCTATTACGATTGGGACGGCGATAAATGGCTTACCGCTCAGGAAATTGCAGGAGTTACATATATTGGTGTTGAGGAAAGCAACATTGCCGATTTAACAGGAATAGAACATTTTACCGCACTCGAATATTTGAGTTGTTACTCCAACAAATTGGAAACACTTGATGTTTCGGCTCTCGTAAATCTTGAAGTGTTGGATTGTTCCGACAATCGACTCGCTTCGCTTAATTTGTCGAACAACACGCAATTGTGGGGTTTTGGCGGCAACAACCAAACTCTTACCACAACCAAACCCGAATGTGGCGGCATAGCAAGCGAAGATTTTGTTGAAGAAACCGGTATAACAGGAGCACTTTTGAGCGGCACGATAACGTATAATTATACCGGCACGCACAATTACAGCGGTCAAGGCTCGTTAATAAGCGCGGCAACCTGCCAAAGCCCTGCCGTTTACGCAAAACGATGCGTGAACGCTTGCAACGCCGACCACGCCACCGAAACAATGTTAGTAGGCGAAATTGACGAAAATAATCACGACACGGAACACGTTTCCGCCATTGCCGCCACTTGCACCGCCACGGGCATAAGCGAAGGCGTAAAATGCTTGCGCCAAGGCTGCACGCATACTACTTCGGCAGAAACGCCCGTACTTACCTGCATTGCCATAAATGCCCAAAATTTCCCCGATGCCAATTTCCGCGCAATCGTTGAAAAAGATTACGACCACGACGGCGATAAATGGCTTAGCGAATGGGAAATTTCGGGGACTACGAATATTGATGTTTCCAAGGAGGAAATTGCCGATTTAACAGGAATAGAACATTTTACCGAACTCAAATATTTGACTTGTTACACCAACAAATTGGAAACACTCGATGTTTCGGCTCTCGTAAATCTTATAGTGTTGAATTGTGCCGACAATCGACTCGCTTCGCTTAATTTGTTGAACAACACGAAATTGACAGGTTTTAACGGTGCCGCCCAAACTCTTACCATAACCAAACCCGAATGCGGCGGCATAGCAAGCGAAGATTTTGTTGAAGAAACCGGCATAACAGGAATGACTTTGAGCGGCACGATACTGTTTAATTACACCGGCACGCACTCTTACACCGCGCTCGGCACACTTGTAACCGCCGCCGATTGCGAAAATGCCGCCGTGCACAAAGCACAATGCAGCCTTTGCGGCGCAGAACACAAAACGCTTGTGTTGAACGGCATAGTGGCTTTGGAACACAACTACCCCGAAACGTGGACAGTACGCACTGCTGCAAAATGTGGAATTGCAGGATTGGAATTTAAAGTTTGTACACGCGAAGGTTGCGGGCATGAGATTACGCAGGCAATTCAGGCATTGCAACACGATTTCGACAATTGGAAAGTAACCACCCCTGCAACCTGCACGGCAGAAGGCGTAGAAACACGCATTTGTAAAAACGATGCAAGCCACACGGAAACGAAACCAATTGCCAAACTCGCACATACTTTTGTTTGGACGGTAACCACCGCGCCGACTTGTACGACTGAGGGCGAAGAAACACAAATCTGTTCCGTATGTCAAGCAAAAGGCAGTACCCGCAGTGTAGCCAAGGTAGGCGAAAGTTTCAGCGAATGGCTTGTCAGCAAACCGGCAACGTGTAGCGAAGCGGGCGAGGAAACACGTTCTAAATGCAATGACGGCGTAATCTCAAACGAAACGCGACCGATTGCCAAATTGGCTCACACCTTCGTTTGGACGGTAACTACAAAACCGACTTGTACGGCTAACGGCGAAGAAACGCAAATCTGCTCCGTCTGCCAAGCAAAAGACGACAGCAAGAAAATAGATGCCATCGGACACGACTTCGACATTTGGAAAGTAACCACCCCTGCAACCTGCACGGCAGAAGGCGTAGAAACACGTATTTGCAAAAACGATGCAACTCACACGGAAACGAAACCAATTGCCAAACTCGCACATACTTTTGTTTGGACGGTAACCACCGCGCCAACTTGTACGACTGAGGGCGAAGAAACGCAAATCTGTTCCGTATGTCAAGCAAAAGGCAGTACCCGCAGTGTAGCCAAGGTAGGCGAAAGTTTCGGCGAATGGCTTGTCAGCAAACCGGCAACGTGCAGCGAAGCGGGTGAGGAAACACGTTCCAAATGCAATGACGGCGTAATCTCAAACGAAACGCGACCGGTTGCGAAAACGCCTCACACCTTTACCGAATGGAAGGAAACAACCGCTCCAACCTGCACAACAGAAGGTGTTGAAACAGAAAAATGTGCAATCTGTGGTGTGCTCGGAACAGTAACACGTCCGGTCACAAAAACCGCACACACCTTCACCACTTGGCAAGTAACCCAAGAACCAACCTGCACAACAGAAGGCGTTGAAACAGAAAAATGCGCCGTTTGCGTTGCGCTCGGAACAGTAACACGTCTAATTCCTCAACTCACGGACGACGATGAATGTCGCGGAACAGTTGAAATTGTAGAAGTTGAAAATACAGGTATAAAAATTTATCCAAATCCTGTGAAAAACGAGTTGCACATCGTAGGGGCGTATGGCATACGCCCTGATAAAACGATACAAATAACCGATATATCAGGACGCACCGTATTTTTGGGCGTATGCAATACGCCCCTACAGGGGGGCACAATCAATGTTTCGGCATTGCCACAGGGCGTTTACTTCATAAAACTTGAAACAAACAAAGGCATTGTAACAAAGAAATTTATAAAAGAATAATTCCTTACATTACACTGTGACCACCTTTACCTAACCGTTTTGGTGGTTTGTTTGTTTTTAATGAATGTCCGGAATTATACCTAAATTAGGAGGCTGTCTAAAAAGTCAAAAAAGACGATTCGTCATTGCGGGCTTGACCCGCAATCCCCTAATAATCAGTATTGCTTTTTTAGGAGATCCCGCGTCAAGCGCGGGATGACGGGCTTTTGAGACAGCCTCATTGAGGGATAAATTGGGTTTCTACCGAGAGATAATCCTTACGGGATTTTTTTAGGTGCAATCACGGATAATCATATTGTTTTTTAACTATTTCCCCCCAACAAAACAACCGGAAATAACAAATAAATCCCTACTTTTGTAAAAATCCCACAGCAATTTATGGACGAAAGCGTACTTGAAAAACTAAAAATACTCGCAGAATCGGCAAAGTATGATGTCTCCTGCGCTTCGAGCGGTACCAGTCGTTCTCATCAAAAAGGAACGATCGGGAATACCGCCGGATGGGGTATTTGCCACAGTTTTACGGAGGACGGGCGGTGCGTTTCGCTGCTGAAAATTATGCTGACCAACCATTGTATGTACGATTGCGCCTACTGCATCAACCGGCGAAGTAACGATTTGAGAAGAGCCACGCTTTCTGTTACCGAGTTGGTCAACCTGACCATTGAGTTTTACCGGCGGAATTACATTGAAGGACTTTTTCTCAGTTCCGGCGTGGTGCGCAGTCCCGACTATACGATGGAGCGATTGGTCAAGGCTATCAAAGATTTACGGTTGATACACCGCTACAACGGATACATACACTTGAAAAGTATTCCGGGGGCAAGTCAGGAATTGGTGCGTGAAGCAGGATTGTATGCCGACCGATTGAGCGTCAACGTCGAAATACCCAATGAGCAGAGCCTGCAACGATTAGCTCCGGAAAAAGATTTTCAAAGCGTGTTTCTTCCGATGAAGTACATTCAGCAGGGCGTTTTACAAAGCGCCGAAGAGCGGAAAAAGTACCGCCATGCCCCGCGTTTCGCACCTGCCGGACAAAGCACACAAATGATTGTCGGAGCCACGCCTGATACGGATAAAGATATTTTGTTTCTTTCCTCTGCATTGTATCAGCGTCCGACAATGAAGCGCGTGTACTATTCGGGATTCATTCCTGTGAATGAATATGATAACCGTCTACCGGCAATCAAACAAGCCCCTTTAGTACGCGAAAACCGTCTTTACCAAGCCGATTGGCTGATGCGCTTTTACCAATTTTCGGTCAATGAGATTGTGGACGACCAACATCCCGATCTCGACTTGGAGATTGACCCCAAGCTATCGTGGGCATTGCGTCATCCCGAATATTTCCCAGTGGATGTAAACCAAGCCGATTACGAAATGCTGTTGCGTGTACCCGGATTGGGAGTTAAGTCTGCTAAACTTATTCTAACTTCCCGTCGATATGGACGTTTAGGTTCGACTCAACTTAAACAAATGGGTGTTGTGATGAAAAAGGCGCAATATTTTATCACTTGCAAGGAGTTGCCTATTCTTACCGTGAACGAATTAAGTCCGCAATATGTGCGAGACAAGTTGACGCAAAAAATAAATAAAAAGGTAGATGATGGTCAATTGAAGATTAATTTTCTTGATTAAGTAATGTGTAAATCTCTCGGTAGAAAAATATGTCCGGATGATACCTGCATTCCGTCAAGAATGAGACACTTGATTGCATTTTTCAAGACGATTACGCTACCGTAATCGTCCCGTCTAAATAAACATCTTGAATTGCATTCAATAACTCTACGCCCTCGCTCATTGGTTTTTGAAAGGCTTTTCTTCCGCTGATTAGTCCCATTCCGCCTGCCCGTTTGTTGATGATGGCGGTGATGACGGCATCTTTCAAGTCGGATTCGCCGTGAGACTCGCCGCCCGAATTAATTAGCCCTACCCTACCCATATAACTGTTGGCAACTTGATAGCGGCACAAATCAATCGGATGTTCGGACGTAAGTTGGGTATAAACCCGGTCATCGGTTTTCGAGAATTTTAAGGCGGTAAATCCACCGTTGCAAGTCGGTAGTTTTTGTTTTACAATGTCGGCTTTGATGGTTACGCCCAAGTGATTAGCCTGTCCGGTCAAGTCGGCTGCCGTGTGGTAATCCACATCGTCTTTTTTGAAATTGTTGTTACGAAGGTAACACCACAAAATAGTTGTCAATCCCAATTCGTGCGCATACTCAAACGCTTCGGCAATTTCGACAATCTGCCGGCGGCTTTCTTGCGAACCGAAATAAATGGTCGCTCCTACCGCCGTCGCCCCCATATCCCAAGCCTCTTTGACCGTTCCGAAAAGTATTTGGTCATACGTATTCGGATAACTCAACAACTCATTGTGGTTTAGTTTGACGATAAACGGAATTTTGTGCGCATATTTTCTCGCCACAGCCCCCAATACCCCGAAAGTAGAGGCAACTGCGTTACAACCGCCTTCGATAGCCAACTTTACAATATTTTCGGGGTCAAAATAGAGCGGATTCGGAGCAAAAGAGGCTCCCGCCGTGTGTTCAATGCCTTGATCCACAGGCAATATGGAAACATACCCGCTGTCGGCTAACCGTCCGTTTTGCAGAATTTTTTGTAAATTATTGATCGTCTGTTGATTCCGATCGCTGTTTATCCACACCTTCTCAATAATGTCCGGCGAAGGGATATGCAAAAGTGATTTGTCGATTGTTTTGCAGGTATGTCCGAGAAGATATTCTTCCTGACTACCCAATAGTTTTTTAATTTTTTCCGATTCCATAGCGTTATTTTTTTTGAATAAAACAAACTATGGGGCGATATAGTTTTCCGTTTTAGAAATATATAAATTTTAAAACCTTATAAATGCCGTTAATTTTTATCAACTGTTAGATAGAATATGCCGTATTTTTATATATTTGCGTACTTTATGTTAAAAATAAATCTTAATATACACGCAAATGAGTCAAATAGTTGATATCAAGGAACTAAACGAGAGAATAGAAAAACAGAGTTCTTTCGTAGATATGCTCTTAATGGGTATGGATAAAACGATTGTCGGACAAAAACACTTGGTGGAATCCCTGCTCATCGGTTTGTTGGCAGATGGGCACGTGCTGTTGGAAGGTGTTCCCGGTTTGGCAAAAACGCTGGCTATCAAAACATTGGGCGAACTGATTCACGCCAATTACAACCGTATTCAGTTTACGCCCGACTTGCTTCCTGCCGACGTGGTCGGAACAATGATTTACAGTCAAAAAACGGAAGAATTTTCCATCAAAAAAGGTCCTATTTTTGCCAATCTTATTTTGGCTGACGAGATCAACCGCGCCCCGGCAAAAGTGCAAAGCGCGCTCTTGGAAGCAATGCAGGAACGGCAAGTAACCATCGGCGAAACAACCTTCAAACTCCCCTCTCCTTTCCTTGTATTGGCTACGCAAAACCCAATCGAGCAAGAAGGAACTTATCCGTTGCCCGAAGCGCAAGTTGACCGCTTTATGCTGAAAGTAATCATCAACTACCCGAAATTAGAGGAAGAAAAACGGATTATCCGCCAAAATATCCAAAAAGAAAAAATTGAAATCAAGCCGATTTTGAAACCGAAAGACATTATGGAAGCGCGAAAAGTGGTGCAAGATGTCTATATGGACGAGAAAATCGAAAAATACATCGTTGACATTGTCTTCGCCACCCGTTACCCCGACCAATACGGACTGAAACACCTGAAAGATATGATATCATTCGGAGGTTCGCCGCGCGCCTCTATCAACTTGGCTCTTGCCTCGCGCGCTTATGCGTTCATCAAACGCCGCGGATATGTGATTCCCGAAGATGTGCGCGCTGTGGCTTACGATGTACTTCGCCACCGCATCGGTCTCAGCTACGAGGCAGAGGCGAATAATATGACTTCGGAAGAAATCATTAGCGAGATTTTGAATGTGGTTGAGGTGCCGTAAAGAAACAAAAAATTATATGATTTTTTTTTTGATGATGATTCAATGTCATATGAAAGTGTTTTTGGGAAAGACTAATTTATGAGCATTTATAAATAAAAATTCTTTGTGTATTTCTGAAAATATCTCAAAAGCTCGTCATTCCGCGCTTGACGCGGAATCCTCTAAAACAACCTAATTATTAGGGGATTGCGGGTCAAGCCCGCAATGACGAAACGAACTTTTCTATTTTTGAGATAGCCTCACAAAGGCACAAAGGTTAAAGGTATATGAAAGAAACAAGCGAAATACTAAAAAAAGTTCGTAAAATCGAAATCAAAACGCGCGGACTTTCCCGGAATATCTTTGCGGGCGAGTATCACACGGCATTTAAAGGTCGCGGTATGACCTTTTCCGAAGTGCGCGAATATCAGTATGGAGATGACATCCGGAGCATTGACTGGAATGTTACGGCGCGGTTCAATCACCCGTACATTAAGGTTTTCGAGGAAGAGCGGGAGATGACAATGATGCTCCTGATTGACGTTTCGAGTAGCGGCGAATTTGGCACAACTTGTCAAATAAAGCGGGATATGCTGACCGAAATTGCCGCCACGATTGCCTTTTCGGCAATTCAAAACAACGACAAAATCGGCGTAATCTTTTTTACCGACAAAGTAGAAAAATTCATTCCGCCGCAAAAGGGAAAAAAACACGTGCTTTACATCATCCGCGAACTGCTCGGTTTTCAGCCCGAAAGTCGCCTGACCAATATCAACAGCACCTTGCAATACCTGACCAACGCGATTAAGAAACGTTGTACGGCATTCATTATTTCCGATTTTATTGACAGTAATTTCTCCAACGCGCTGACCATCGCCAACCGTAAACACGATATGGTAGCCGTGCAGGTGTATGACAAGCGTGAAACCGAACTGCCTTCCGTCGGATTGATAAAAATAAAAGATGCCGAAACCAACAAAGATTTGTGGATCGATACTTCGAGTAAAAAAATGCGTACCGCCTACTCCGTTCGTTGGTTGAAAAGACAAGATGAGTTGAAACAAGTTTTCACCAAAAGCGGTGTCGATTCTGTTTCAATTGCCACAGACGACGATTATGTAAAAGCGTTGATGAAACTATTCAAGCAGAGAGTTTAAAAATAATTTATAATGTAAAATGTATAATTTATAATTGCCAAAAACGACATTTTACATTGTAAATTATACATTATAAATTATAATTCTACGATGAGAAATTTTAAGAAAATAACGTTTTTGTTTTTATTGCCGGTTGTCCTTTTTCAAACGGCAAATGCTCAAATTGAGGTAAAAGCAACGATTGATTCAACCGAAATATTAATCGGGCAACAGACGTTAATACGTCTTCAAGTCGTACAACCGAAAGAGGCAAAAGTAAACTTCCCCAATTTCAGTGTGGAAGATACGCTTACTGCAAAAGTCGAAATTATCTCGATTTCAAAACCGGACACCTCAAAGGCGGACAATGACAGAATCCTTATCCGGCAAAATTACTTGATTACCTCTTTTGATTCGGGAAGTTATGTGATTCCGCCGTTCAAGTTTCAGCTGATTGACCAAGATTTTCAGACAAACAGTCTGACTCTCAACGTCAACAATGTACAAGTAAATAAAGAAGAAGGGATAAAAGACATTAAACCGATTTACCGACCTCCATTTAATTGGTTGCTATTTCTCGGTATAACCGGACTTATCTTGCTCGTGTTAATCCTTATTAGCGGAGGAATTTATTTCTATATCAGATGGAAGGAAAATAAGCCGATACCTATCTTTACAGAGCCGGAAATTATTATACCTCCACACGAAATTGCCTTGCAAAAGTTGGAGAAAATAAAAGAGGAGAAAATTTGGCAAAAAGGGCAAGATAAACTCTTTTATACACAATTGACCGATGTGCTTCGCGAATATTTCACGGAACGATTTGATATTCAAGCAATGGAGATGACCTCCGGCGAAATAATTTCCGCCTTGCAAACGGATGAAGAGGCAAAAATCATTCTCGGCAAACTGAAACAAATTCTCACCACATCCGATATGGTAAAATTTGCCAAACAGCAACCGACTATCGAGGAGAACGAGATAAGTATTGTGAATGCGTTTTTTGTGGTTAATCAGACGAAAAAAGTGATAAGTGATGAAGGATAAGAGAGAAATTGTATGGAAGAGAAAAAAATAAAACCGTATAAACTGCCTTCTACTGAACCAAGTATCATAGAAGAGCCGTTCGTTATGTATGGAACGTTGGACTTAGATATGTCCAAACGTTACACGTATGCCGATTATTTGACTTGGTTGGATGACAAACGGAGGGAACTGATAGATGGTTTTATTCATTTAATGTCGGCTCCTATGCGTAATCACGCTCGCATTTCGGGAAAATTATATAGCAGATTTGATATATTTATCGACAAACAGAAAGGAGGATGCCACGTTTATCATGCCCCATTCGATGTTCGTTTTCCTACAAACAAAGAAGAGGGAAACAACAAAATATACAACGTCGTTCAACCGGATATTTGCATAATTTGCGATTTATCCAAATTAGACGACAAAGGATGTATCGGTGCACCCGATTTAATTGTGGAAGTACTATCTCCCTCGACATTAAAATATGATTGGAATTATAAATTCAACCTCTATGAAGCCGCCGGAGTGAGGGAATATTGGATTGTTGACCCGAAAGGAAAAGTAGTCAACGTTTTTTTATTGCAACCCGATGGTAAATATGATTTGGGAACTGTATATGAATGTAATCAGAAAGCTCCTGTACATATTTTTGAAGGGTTGGAGATTGATTTGAATGAGTTGTTTGAATCATAAAAATGGTAAAATAATTATCTTTGTAAAAAACAATAAAAGAAATAAAAATGGCAGTAGCATTACCTCAAATAACAATTATTCCTCAAACGAAACGTGAATCGGATTTCTTTCAGGAAATGCTTTCAAAAATGAAAGCGAAATTTATTGTTTCCAAAACGAATGAAAATTCGTTATTGACGCGATTTGAAGAAGGCTTGAAAGAGGCGAAACTGATGAAAGAAGGAAAATTACCGAAAAAACCGTTATGCGAACTTTATGACAATAATTGAGAACAAAGTTTACAGAACTTCAATCTTTGAATCCGATTATAAACGGTTCATAAAAAAGTTTGCAAGTCTTGAATCTGAAATTCGGCAATTGGAAGAAACTCTTATTGAACAACCGGATACAGGCACCTCGCTGGGTAGCGGTATTTACAAAATCAGAATACCTTGCGAATCAAAAGGCAAAGGAAAAAGCGGTGGTTTTAGGGTTATTACCTATTTGGTTGATGAACGGATGAATGGAAAAGATATTTATTTTATCACGATGTACGACAAATCAGAAGAAGATACAATAAAAACTTCTCTGTTAAAAAAAATTATAATTAAGATTTTTCAGTAACATAAAATATGACATACGAAAGCCCACATTACCTATATCTGTTATTTCTGTTAATACCAATGATTGCTTGGTATTTATGGAAAAGGAAAACGATAACGCCTAATTTACAAATTTCCTCCACCGAAGGGTTGGAAAAAGTGCCGAAGAGTTACAAATACTACTTTTTGCACCTTCCTTTCGTGCTGCGGATAAGCACGCTTGCGTTTTTGATTGTTGTCCTTGCCCGCCCGCAATCGACCGACCGATGGTCGAATGAAAACGTAGAGGGGATAGACATTGTAATGGCACTCGACATCTCCGGCAGTATGTTGGCAGAAGACCTGAAACCTAACCGCATTGAGGCTGCCAAAGAGATTGGAACCGAATTTATCACTTCGCGCCCCAATGATAACATCGGATTGGTGGTATTCGCCGGTGAAAGTTTTACCCAAAGTCCGCTTACTACCGACAAAATGGCTTTGGTAAATCTGCTCAACAGTGTTAGCGAGGAGATGATAGATGCTCCCGGTACTGCTATTGGGATGGGACTTGCCAACTCTGTAAACCGCCTCAAAGAAAGTCCGGCAAAATCCAAAGTAGTAATCCTCCTAACCGATGGTGCAAATAATGCCGGAGAGATTGACCCCATTACTGCCGCCGAATTGGCAAAAACATTCGGTATCCGCGTTTACACGGTTGGTGTCGGAACAAGAGGCTTGGCTCCGTTTCCATTCAAAACCGCCTTTGGAATACAGCGGCAAATGATTGAAGCCGAAATTGATGAAGATGTTTTGATAAAAATCTCGGCAATGACCGACGGAAAATATTTCCGCGCCATCGACAATAAGTCATTGAAAGAGATTTATACAGAAATCGACCAATTAGAGAAAACAAAAATACAGGTAAAAGAATATAGCAAAAAGCAGGAAGAGTATTTACCATACGCCCTCCTTACGTTGCTGCTTCTTTTTCTTGAAATTTTATTACGAAACACTATTTTACGACACAACCCCTGACGGGAGTGATGAAGTTATTTAGTGATGAGTGATGCAATAATGATAGAATTATGAAGGGTTCGATTTTGGCAGAAAAAAGTCTTGATTTTGCAATACGTGTTGTGAATATGTATAAATTTATTCAACAAGAAAAAAAAGAATTTATACTGATTAAACAATTATTGCGAAGAGGAACAGCTATTGGCGCATTGATAAGTGAAGGTTTTTATGCAGAGAGTAAATCAGAATTTATCCATAAATATTGCATTGCCCAAAAAGAATGTAACGAAACAATTTATTGGTTAAAATTATTATTCAAAACAAATTACATAAATGACGTAGAATTTGAAAGCATCATAAAAGATGCAGAAGAATTAATGAAAATGATAACATCAAGTATTCTCACAGCAAGAAAATCACTAATAACTAAATAACTTATCTTAAAGAATATGTATTTTAGATTTGCCAATCCCGAATATTTATACCTTTTATCCATAGTTCCGCTATTGATAGGTTGGTTCATATATACGATTTATCGAAAACGAGTGGCGTTGAAAAAATTTGGCGATCCTGCCCTTCTCGCCCATTTAATGCCCGGAGCTTCAAAAGGGCGACCGATAATCAAGTTTTCACTTCTGTTATTGGCGATTGCCGGGGTAATTCTTATCATCGCCCGTCCGCAATTTGGTTCCAAATACGAAACCGTCAAACGTCAAGGCATTGAAGTTGTTATTGCGCTTGATGTATCAAACTCGATGTTGGCGGAAGATGATGTGCAGGTCAGTCGCCTCGAACGTTCCAAAAGACTGATATACAAACTATTGGAAGGAATGAATAACGACAAATTGGGAATAATCGTTTTTGCCGGAAAAGCCTATACGCAACTACCGATGACGAGCGATTACCAAGCGGCTAAAATGTACATCGCCTCCATTTCGCCCAACTTGATTCCCCAACAGGGAACCGCTATCGGCGCGGCAATCAATATGTCGATGCGTTCGTTCACCGAACGGGAAGGTATCGCCCGCTCAATCATCATCATTACCGACGGGGAAAATCACGAAGACGATGCCGTTGGCGCAGCCAAAGAAGCCCGCGAAAAAGGTATTCAGGTAAATGTGATCGGAATAGGAAAACCCGAAGGATCGCCGATTCCTATCCCGGGCACAAACAGTTTCCGCAAAGACAAATCGGGAACGACCGTAATCTCTAAATTGAATGAGCAAATGGCGCAAGAGATAGCTGCCGCCGGAGGAGGTATCTACATTCGCGCCGAAAACTCAAGCATTGCCTTGAGGGAGATACAAAACGAATTAAGCAAATCCGCCCAATCCGAAATCGAAACGAAGGTATACTCCGAATTTGACGAACAATTCCCACTTATTGCGTGGATTGTATTGATATTATTACTGCTCGAATTTTGCATTTTGGAAAGACGGAATAAATTTTTCAGTAAAATAAAACTTTTCAGTTGATTAATTTTTTAGATTAATACGATGATGAAAATGACAAAAATAATCATAAGCACATTACTTCTTTGTAGCAGTGTCGCAGTTTTTTCCCAAAAAGAAAACACCGATATAAAAAAAGGAAATGAACTGTATGAACAAGGAAAATACGTTGAAGCCGAAGTTAAATACCGTGAAGGATTGAAAAAAAATCCACAGTCCTACGGCGCTACCTATAACCTCGCAAACGCTCTGTACAAGCAGGAAAGGTATGAAGATGCGCTTGAATATTATCAGGTAGCCGGCAGTAAATTGAAGGAAAAAGACAATTTGGAGAAAGCCGCCGTCGCTCACAACATTGGAAATGCGCTGTTGAAAACCGATAAATACGCGGAAAGCATACAGGCTTACAAGCAGGCATTGCGCTATAACCCCAATGACGAGGATTCCCGCTACAACCTCGCTTATGCTCAACAAATGTTGCTACAACAACCTCCGCAACAACAATCCGGTCAAAATCAGGATGATCAAAACCAGGATCAGAACAATCAAAACAAAAATCAGCAACAACAGCAGCAGCAAAACGACCAAAGTATGTCGAAAGAAAACGCTGAGCAAATTCTGAAAGCAATCGAAGAAGACGAGAAAGATATACAAGAAAAAATTAAATTAAAAGAAAAAAAGGATGCGAAACGCTATAATGTAGAGAAGGAGTGGTAAATTTTAATTATTTTTGTAAGCCCTTTTTCAATTTATTCAAATAAATAGGTATGAAGAGACTTTTTTTATATTTTACATTATTACTTTTAACCGGATGGGATGCTTTCGCCAGCGACATTCAATTTTCCGCCAATGCACCCAATGCCGTAATCAACGGTCGAAGATTTAACCTTGTATTTTCACTGAAAAATGCGCAACCTGAAAATCTTCAAATTCCCGATTTGAGCAATTTTGAAATAATTATGGGTCCAAGCGTTTCGCAAGGTACCGAAATGCAAATCATCAACGGAACCGTAAACCGCTCCGAAAGCATATCCTACACGTATGTGCTGCAAGCTAAAAAAGAGGGAACTTTTACCATTTCTCCGGCAAAAATTACCGCCAATGGTAAAACAATTATGTCAAACGCGCTAACAATCAAAGTATTACCGGAAGATCAGGCAAATCAAGCAGGAAGTGCGGCAGCCGGAAATAGCGGAAACAACTCCTCTCCCACCGTTTCGGAAGATGATCTTTTTGTGAGAACCGACTTTTCAAAAAGAAAAGTGTTTGAGCAGGAGCATATTTTGGCAACCATTAAACTCTATTATCGGGTAAATGTTCGCGGACTTGATGAGATAAAATTTCCGGAATACAAGGGATTTTCCATGCACGAAATTGCATTGCCGGAAGACCAAAAATACGGAATGGAAACCATCAACGGAAAAAATTACAAAACCGCTATTTTGAAACAATCCATACTCTTTCCGCAAAAAAGCGGAACGATTGAAATTGAGAGCGGAAAACTTACTACCATTATACAAATACAGGTAAATAATCAACGAAGCCGCGACCCGTTTGAAAGTATGTTCGGTTCATACCGGGACGTAAAAAAGACGCTGACCATTCCGGGAGCAAAAATCGAAGTTTCTCCCCTACCCGACGGAAAACCGGCAAATTTCAGTAATGCCGTCGGTACATTCAAAATGGAATCATCCATCAATTCAGAGAACGTAAAAACCAACGAGGCAATTAATATTAAATTGAAAATCAGCGGAAACGGGAACATTCGATTTATAAAAAATCCGGAAATCAAGTTCCCGAATGATTTCGATGTATATGATCCGAAGGTCGAAACCAAAACCAACGTTACCACCGCAGGCGTGAGCGGAACGAGAGAAATTGAGTATCTTGCCATCCCTCGCTTTGCCGGAGAATTTACCATTCCGTCTGCCCAATTTGTCTATTTCGACCCGAACGCGAAACAGTACAAAACGCTTTCTACACCCGAATTTCGCATACAAGTGGAAAAAGGAGAAGGTTCTTCTTCGTCGGCTCTGATTATGAATTACACCAACAAAGAAGATATTCGGTTTTTCGGGGAAGACATCCGGTTTATTGATACTGAAAATTTGAAAGTCGGAAAGAGGAATGATTATATGTTTGGATCAACATTTTTTTGGTTGAGTTACGTTATTTCACTTGCCCTTTTCATTAGCCTTTTCGTTCTTTTCCAGAAACAAGCAAAAGAGAATGCAAACGTGGCGCTGACGAAAAATAAGCGGGCAAACAAACAAGCGAAAAAACGATTGAAAGTGGCTGAAACATACCTGAAAGCAGATAATAAATCAGCTTTCTACGAAGAGATTTTGAAAGCGTTGTGGGGGTACACCGGCGATAAACTCAACATTCCGGTAGCCGAACTGACAAAAGACAATATTGAAGCCGAACTTGCCAAACACAAGGTAAGTCAGGAGACAATAAACGAGTTTATGCAACTCCTCCAAACGTATGAATTTGCCCGTTTTGCTCCAATCGAAAGCGTAGGAACAATGGATAGTTCGTATGAAAAAGCGATTGAGCTAATCAGCAAATTGGAAAATGAAGCGAGAAAACAGTAATGAGTGATAAGTTATTAAGTGATAAGTGATAAGTGATAAAATTAGAGGATTCGACAATGAAAAAAAGTATCATATTTATTTTGTTTTCGTGTTTTACGGCAGTGGTGATGGCTGTCGGGAATGTTAAGTTAATCGAGGCAAATGCAGAATATAAGAAAGAGAATTACGAAGCTGCCGCCAATTTGTATGAAGAGATTCTTCAAACAGGGGAATCGGCTACCGTTTATTATAACCTTGGAAATGCTTACTATAAATTGGGCAAGCTGGGTCCTGCTATTCTCAATTACGAGCGGGCTTTACTCAGAGATCCGGGCAACGATGATATTCGTTTCAACCTCGAAATGGCATACAGTCAGACGGTTGACAAAGTAGATCCGGTCGGTCGTTTTTTCCTCCTGAAATGGATTGACAGTCTGAATTCGTTGCACGATACCAATACTTGGGCATATATCAGCATCATTTGCTTTATCCTGACACTTGCTTTGATAGGAGTATTCATTTTTGCCCGCGTCATTTGGATGAAGAAAGCGGCTTTTTTCACGGGAATTTTCGTACTTATTATCAGCGTGGTTTCATTCGTTTTTTCCAATAATCAAAAAAACAAACTGATTGCACACGATTATGCCATTATATTTGCTCCAACCGTTACAACAAAAAGTTCTCCCGACGCAAAAGGAACAGAGCTTTTCCCGCTACACGAAGGCACAAAAGTGAAAATAAAACGTAAACTTGATAATTGGATTGAAATTCAATTGGAGAATGGGCACGTTGGTTGGATACAATCTTCGGCGGCTGAAATAATTTAATTTGTCTTGAACCATGGTTTTCATAAGATTTACAAGATTATCAAGATGATAAAAGAAAATCATGTTAATCTTGTAAATCTTATGAAAATCATGGTTCAGACAAAAAACTGTGTAATCTTTACCCTTATCTGTGGAATAATTCCACAACTTCCCCATACCAAAAGGAAATAAATAAAATTTAAAATCCTAAATATTACCCACTTAAAAACAAAACCAACAATTTGCACATTCCTTGCATATTTAATAGTAAATGGCAAACACGAAACATTAACTATTAAATATTGAAAAATAGATTTTTAGGAATCATATTATTTTTAGGATTGAGCAGTGTTGTTGTATTTACACAAGAAATTGAAAGCGAAATCAACTGAAGTAGAAACTCCGACAAAAGACGAAAAAGCTGAATTAGCATAATTTTATAGAACAATCTAAATCAAAACTGACTATACTGACTTTGTGGATAAGAGGTAATCTAAACGGCCTCTTTGTGGGTATCCCTTCGTATGGATGTACGAGGGGATATTTTTTTGTTAAATTTTAGTTTACCAGTAAATTCATTCTACAACATCTCTACAATTTTTTAATACAAAAATACCATTTTTTTTATACCTTTGTCTATTCTGAAAAAACAACATAGTAAAAAATATGGCTGAGACTAATTTTGTTGATTACGTGAAGATTTTTTGCCGTTCGGGAAAGGGCGGACCGGGTTCTACACATCTTCACAGGGAGAAGTTTGTTCAAAAAGGGGGACCTGACGGTGGTGACGGTGGTCGTGGCGGTCATATTATTTTGAAAGGAAATAAGAATTATTGGACGTTGATTCACTTGAAATTTGCGCGCCACGTCTTTGCCGGAAACGGAGAGAGTGGAGGGTCAAGCCGCAGTTTCGGAAAAAACGGCGGTGATAAAATAATCGAAGTGCCGTGCGGTACAGTAGCTTTTGATGGCGACACGGGCGAGTGCATTTGCGATATAACGGAACACGACCAAGAGGTCATTCTGCTGAAAGGCGGTCGCGGCGGACTTGGAAATTGGCATTTCCGAACCTCCACCAACCAAACGCCGCGCTACGCCCAACCCGGCGAACCGGCGATAGAGAAAAATATCGTATTGGAACTCAAAGTGTTGGCTGATGTTGGTCTTGTCGGATTCCCGAATGCCGGAAAATCGACGTTGTTGTCGGTCGTTTCGGCAGCCAAGCCTAAGATTGCCAACTATCCGTTTACAACCTTGGTGCCGAATTTGGGCATCGTTCCTTACCGCGACCAACGGTCGTTTGCAATGGCTGATATTCCGGGAATTATCGAGGGTGCATCCACAGGTAAAGGCTTGGGACTGCGTTTCTTACGTCACATTGAACGGAATGCGCTGCTGCTCTTTTTAATTCCTGCCGATACTAAAAATATTTTAACTGAATATAATATATTATTAAACGAATTGGAACAATTTAATCCCGAATTGCTTGAAAAACAGCGAGTGTTAGCCATTTCCAAATCCGATATGCTGGATGAGGAGTTGATTGAGGCATTGAGAAACGAACTTCCCGGCGGTATCCCGACAGTGTTTATCTCTTCCGTTTCCGGTTTGGGAATCACGGAGTTGAAAGATGTTCTTTGGGAAGAACTCAGCAAAGACGAAAACCGCCACGTAACCATCAGCCACAGACCGATGAATGTCGCGCTGATTGAAGATGACGATGATGATGATGTGTTTGGTGATGATGAATTTGACTGGGAGGATGAGTGATGGAAAGTGAGTTGAACTTCTTAAAAAGAAAAAAAATGAGTGAGAAACTGCAAGACATTGATTATAATTTAGATGAGAATAAAGTTGAAGATTCAGATGAATCAAGCGTTCATATTAACATTCCGTTTGATCCCAATTTTATTCGTATTAGACGAGACCCTTTTACGCTTGGAGAGCTGATTGACAAAATAGAACACAATGAAATAAATTTTATTACGAAATTTCAACGTAAAGCAGATTTGTGGGATCCGACCAAACAGAGTCGATTGATAGAATCAATATTATTAAAACTACCGCTTCCAGCATTTTACTTTGATGAAATTATAAAAGAAGATAAAAAAACCGAAGAAAAAACATACTTATGGCAAGTAATTGACGGACTTCAGCGGTGTAGTGTTCTAAGGAACTTTGTAGTTAATAAGACAATGCGACTTGAAAACCTTGAATTTTTAACTCAATTCAACGGAAAATTTTATGACGATTTACCAAGAGAGTTCCAGAGACGAATCTCACAAACCTCAATTACTATTTATGTTGTAGAAAAAGGTACGCCGGAAGAAGTAAAGTTTAACATCTTCAAACGAATTAACACAGGTGGATTAATTCTGACACCGCAAGAAATTCGCCACGCTTTAAACCAAGGCGTAGCTTCTGATTTTGTTGCAGAATTGGCAGACCTTGAATCATTCAAAAATGCAACTTGTCGCATAATAAAATCAGAGCGAATGGAAGACAGGGATTTTGTTACACGTTTTGTTTCATTTTATATTACGCCTTATGCTAATTATGAACCTGACTTAGATACCTTTATGACGAAAGGTATGGGATTAATAAAAACTCTTCCTGACGAAAAGAGAATCCAAATGAAAAACGATTTTGACAGGGCAATGGAATCTGCTATTCGGATTTTTGGCAATGATGCTTTTAGAAAAAGAAAAAACATTGACGATAGAAGAGGTCCTATCAACAAGGCTTTGTTTGAAGTATTGTCTGTAACACTTGCCAAATTAGATGGAGTTAATACAGAAAAGTTACTTGCAAAAGGAGATCTTTTTAAAAACAGGTTTATTGAATTAAATAATGACAGAGCGTTTTTTGGCTCTATTGGTGGTGGTACAGGTGAGAAAACTCGTGTAGCAAAAAGATTTAGTGAGATAGAAAGAATTATTAACGAAACAATTTCAAATTAAGATGATACGCAAGCTGACAATAAACAACTTCAAAATTCATTCCAATACAGAGTTGGAATTGAAAAATCTTAATATTCTCACAGGGCTTAATGGCGTTGGAAAATCATCTGTTTTTCAATCACTTTTGCTTTTGCGACAATCTTACGAAGCAAATGTTCTTTCTTCGGGCTTACAATTAAATAAAACTCATTGTGATATAGGTTTTATCAAAGATGCCATTTATCAAGGTGGAGAAACAGATGAAATTGAATTTATTCTTGATACCGAAGAAAATAATATACAATCGTGGAAATTCAAACCTCAGGATAATAATCCAAATAAAAATTTTATCCCGATTTTAGGAAATTCTCCAAATAATCTAAATTCACTCAGCTTGTTTAATGATAATTTTCAATATTTGAGTGCAGCAAGATTGTCCCCAAGAGAAACATATCCTCTTGATACGAATGCTGTTGAGACTAAACGGCGACTTTCTTTGGAAAAAGGGCAAGGTGAATTGACAGTTCATTTCTTACATCATTACGGAATAGGAAAAAGAGAAAGCATAAAATCAGAATTATTAAAACACGAACAAGAATCATTAGATGATTTACTTTCACAAACCACTGCTTGGGAACGAGAAATCAGTCCCGGTGTTAATGTGCACCCAACCCCAAGTGGAAAATCATTTACGCTAAAATATTCTTTTAATAAAAAAAGTGATACGACTAACGAATTTAGTGCTGAAAATGTCGGCTTTGGTTTGAGTTACGCTTTACCAATAATTGTAGCTGCTTTATCTTCAGCTAAAAATAGTTTAATTTTAGTTGAAAATCCAGAAGCACATTTACACGCAAAAGGACAGTCTGAATTAGCAAAATTACTCGCTTTAGCTGCCCAAAGCGGTGTTCAAATTATCCTTGAAACACATAGCGAGCATATAATAAATGGCGTGTTGGTTGCTTGTAAGCGTTTTGAAAAGAAGCAAAAAGGAATAGATAAAGAATTAGTTCGCATTTACCATTTTAAACGAGATGAAGAAAAACATTGCGCTATTGCAGAGCCAGTAAAAATCCTTCAAGATGGCAAAGTGGATAGACAACCTGATGATTTCTTTGAACAAACAGAAAAAGATCTTAACTATTTACTTGGATTTTGATTATGAAAATAAAAGCGTATTTCCTATTTCCTGATACAGACGATGATTTTGTTCGTATAGGACAAAACGTTCAATCATACACCAATTTAATCGGAGAAGTTGCTGTAATCAAAAAGCAATTAAAAGACCAAAAAGATTTTGAATTGTGCTATGATTCAGAAAATGTTAATGCTTTTTTGAGTAAAGCCGAAATATTGGTCGGTGGAAACTATTTGTCAAGATGTAGAACTCAATTACAACACATATTTGGCAATAATACGAAAAATGTAAGCACAACAATTTTAAGAAAAACAGACTGCCAATATTTTCATTGGAATATCAATACAGTTATTGATAACACAAGAATAATTATTGCAGAGGCTGCCGAAACAAAACAAGACGAAGGAGCAGATAAAACAGTTGTAATTAACGTTGCAGAAGCATATATCAATGATCGAGAAAGTATTCACGTTATCAAGGATGCCGTTCACTATAACGAATTGCCAATACTTATTTCTATTCCGATAGTTAATAATGAAGTAGAATTTTCACAATGGATTACAACTTTAAGTACACCTAATTTTTCATTGATAGACAAAGTAAGATTTCAAGCAACAACTTTCAAATGGAAAAAACAGAAAATTTATCGTGAAATTACAACAAACGATTATTGGTATTACGACTTTTTCCACGACACAAACAAGAAACATTTTGAAGTGTTTAATGCACAAGGAATACATTTAGGCGAGGCAAGTATAGACGGATTTTTAGACACAACAAAAGCAAGCAATAAAAAACGAATTGACCACATAATACAATGAAGAATGCCTGCACTTAACAAAAAAATAGCAGCATTAATAATCCTTTTTCAATTCTTAACCGGCATTTTCCTGTCAGCACAGAAACCTGCAGAAGAGTTGCTGTATTTTGAACAAAAATATCCGAACTCCTCTGCCGTCGATGTAGCATTGAAACAACGATTGGATATTAATATGGTAAAAGGAAAACCTGAAATCTATTTCGAGTTTTATTCCGAAACCATCATACTAACCGATATAGTGTCGGGCTTTACGAATGAGGAAGTGCATTATTCGCCCAAAGGTCCGCTTGTCTCGGTTGAAGCGTGGTCACTCGTTCCTGATGGAAACAAGTATAAAAAGATACCAGTAAAGAATTTTACGCATAAATCGGCGGTCGAAGATCTCTTTTTCAGCGATTCCCGCACGTGCAATTTCGTTTATACCGGATTGACCAAAGGCAGCAAAGTGGTGTACAAATACCGGAAAAAGATAAATGACCCGTATTTGCTACCGCGCTTGTTTCTTTCTTCTTCAAGAGCCTTGGAATATGCAGAGGCGACCATTGAATACGACAATTTGTTTGACGTGCAATTCAACTATATCGGTTTTCAACCCGGAGTGGAAAATAATTATTCCGTCAACAAAGGAAAAAAGAAGACGAACGTGCAATTCGTTACGCAATCTATCCCAAGAATGAAATCTGAAAAGTATGTCGGTTCGTATTTGCCTTATTTTATGCACGTTATACCGCGTATTGCTTATTACAAAACATCGAACAACAGTAATCCGGTAGCTGTACTTCCCGACTTAAAACACCTGTATCAATACAACGCAAGCTACATCGACAGCATTGCCAAAGTCGATGATGCTAAACTTGCCGTATTGGCAGACTCGATTACTTCGCAACTTACGGACGAATTTGACAAGGTAAAAGCCATTTATTATTGGGTGCAACACAACATTCACTACATCGCAATCGCAGACGGCAACAACGGTGTTGTACCGGCAAATGCGTTGTATGTGTATGAAAAACGGTATGGCGACTGTAAAGGAATGACAAACCTGATTTACACCTTGTTGAAAAAATTAAACATTAACGCCTACTATACGTGGGTGGGTACGAGGGATTTACCGTATAAATACACGGAAATCCACACGCCTTTTATTGATAATCACATGATTGCTACCTACATCGACAAGGCGGGCAAGTATTACTTTTTGGATGCAACTGCCGAGTTTCAAAGCATTGAAATGGCGCCCGGTTCGATACAGGGAAAGGAGTGCCTTATTGCTATCAGTAAGGACAGTTTCCAGGTAAAAGAAATTCCCTATTCTACGAGCCGGATTTTTTATGACACACGGCTGGATATTCAAAATTTGGATTTAAAGGTAGACGAAGTGCTACAACTTCACGGAAACATCGCTCGTTTGAACGCTTACTACGTAGCTCGCAGAACGGAAGAAAAGCAACGTCAACTCTTTATTGACCAACTTAAAAACGAAGGATATGCCAAGTCAACGCTCAAAAAAGTACAACACAGCGATCTTTACGCTGTCGATAAAGAGTTGGAAATCAAAGCTGAATATGTGTTAAACGACTACGTAGTCAAGAGTAACACGAAACTGTATGTTAAACCGGTTTTAAGAGGATTGGAGCCGATCATTATCGAACCCGACCGGATATATGAAGTTGAATTTAAACAAAAAGGGCATCACAAATGGGTTCAGGAGATACAAATTCCCCAAAAATACATAGTTGAGCAGTTACCTGAAAATGTGTCTTACCAACACCCGTTATTCTCGTTTTCGTCTAAACTGACCACAAAAGGAAATAAAATATACGCCGAAATCGAATACTTGACCGATTTCGTTCGGCTACCCAAAAGTGAATACGATTCGTGGAACGAAATGAACCGGATGGTACAAGATTTTTGCAATCAGTCATTTGTTTTTAAACAGAAATAAAAAATACAATAATTTACAAATATGAGAAGATTAATATTTTTACTGTTCACCACATTTTGCTTCTGTTTCATTTCGGAAGCACAAAAGAAACCATTGGAAATTTCAAGCTACAATTGGGGCGAGCCTTTTTTTGAAACGGGTCGTTTTGAAAATAAGGACACAGCTGCTGTACACGTGCTGAAATCAAATACCATCGTGGAATATGCTTATCAGGAAGATGGTAAGTTAAACCGGTATTTTTTGGTTCACGAAAAGGTGAAAATCAACAATAACGCAGGATTAGAACAATACAAAACGATGCGCCTTAACGGGGAAATTATGTCGATGAAAGCCCGTTTTATCGGAAAAAACGGAAAAGTAATCGAATTGGGAAAATCCGATGCAAAAAAGTTGGAAGACGAGGACGGAATGTATCAGCTTTGGGCAATCGAAGGCGCGGAAGTGGGCGGAATCATCGAATATTGTTGGTCAAGGCAAGGTTCATCCAAATTGTCAGGTTCGTCGACGATACAGTCGAGAGTGCCGCAAAGTAATGTGAGTATGTCGATCATCTCGCCAATTACCATACAATTTGCCGCCAAATCGTACAACGGTTGTCCCGAAATGACGGAAACAGTGGACAGTCTGAAAGAGATTCGTACCCTCTCGTTTCACGCCGATGAAATCCCTGTGTTGGAAAAAGAGAAATTCAGCTTTTTCAACAGCCATTTGCAACGAGTGGAATATAGTTTTTCCTACAATACTGCGAACAAAAAAAGTATATCCAACATACTGAATGACAACATTAAAGTTTATTATGCTTTTACCAATTCCTTTGACCCGAAAGAGCTGAAATTGCTGCAACCGGTGTGGAAAAATATGGGAATAAAAAACAGTATGAACGAGGAACAAAAAGTCAGAATCATCGAAAATCACATCAAAACAAATTTTCAATGGATTGAAGGAAATGTAAGTGGAATGAACATCTCGCGTATTCCGGATATTTTGCAAACCAAATATGCCAACACTTCCGGATACTTGCGCTTGCTGACCGCCTCGTTCCACCATTTTAATATCCCGTTTGAAGTGGTACTTACTTGCGACCGAAAAAAACGTTTTTTTGACAGAGACTTCAAAGGGGATAACTTCTGGGACGAGATTCTCGTCTACTTCCCCTCGTTGGATGCTTACCTTGACCCGGGTAATATGTTTAACCGTTTGAGACACATCAACACCTCTTATTTAGGCAATGATGGAATGTTTTTGAAAGAGGTAAAAGCGAGCGGTGTTAGTTCGTATATGCCTTACTATAAGCAAATTCCTGAAAACGATTACGAAAAATCACTTCACGCAACTTATGCCCAACTGAAATTGGATCCGAAGGATTTCAAAGTGCAATACACTGTTGAGCATCAATATTCGGGATACACCGCTGATTTTTATCAGCCTTTTTTCTTCTACGCCAATGAGGAGAAGCGAAAGGATATGTTGGAAAGTATGATTGTGAAAGATTTTTTGCCCGATCAACTATTGAGTTGGAAAGTTGAAAATCAAAAGCCAATTGATTGGTTCATCAAACCGTTGACAATCAAGACGGAAATGTCGGGAAATTCATTGCTTTCCAAAGGTGGAAACGATATTCTGATTCGGATAGGAGTGCTTATCGGCAAACAAGCGGAAATGTATCAGGAGAAGGAACGTAAACTTCCGTTGGAAAGCGCAAGTACCCGCTCGTATGTACGCGAGATTACGCTTGAAATTCCCGAAGGATACACGCTCTCCAACCCGGAGGCGGTAAAAATGAAAAAAGAGTTGCTGATGGATGGAAACGTGGAGGCGTTTTTCTATTCCGATTACACCCTTTCGGGCAACAAGTTGATCATTACTTCTTCCGAAGGCTACAAAAGAATGACCTTCGACCGGTCATTTGCCAAGGAATACATCGAAGTAATCAATGCTGCTGCTGATTTTAACAAGTTGACGTTGATTTTGATTCCGAAGTGAGTAAATGCATCATATAATTTTCCCCTTTATTGAGGGCAAATTACCGTTTCGCCTTATAATAAAGCGTAACCCCATTCTCCTTGACAAACGCCTCGCTGGCTTTTTCCCGGATTTGTTCAGCGTTTACGGATCGGTATTTGGCGATTTCCAAATTTATGTCTTCCGCTTGGCTCAATAACTCAAAATACGCCGTATTCGTGGCTTTGTTCAAGAGACTCATCTCGCCGAAAAGTTGGGCAGATTCATATTTGTTTTTCACTTTTTCGAGTTCCGATTCTTCGATGATTTCGGTTTTCAATCGTTCCAATTCCCGTTCCAGTCCTTTGTCGACTTCTTCAAAAGAGACGTTTTCTGCCAATTTTCCTGTCAAGTGGAAAAGTCCGGGCTCCATATCTCCTGAAATATAGGCGTTTACTTCGGTAAATAGTTTCTCTTTTTTAACCAATTGTTGATAAAGTCGCGCCGAGTTTCCGTTTGCCAACAAGTCGGAAATTACGTCAAAAACATAATAAGCTATATTTTTTCTATCGCTCATCTTGTAGGCTTTGTAGATAGCGTCCACGGGAACGTTTCTCTCCACTTCCATAAAACGAGCCTCTGTTTGAGCTGGTTCCTGTGGTAAATTCCGCTTTTTAATATCTCGTTTCGGAATGCCGCCAAACCATTTCTCTGTCAGCCTTTTCGTCTCCTCTAACGTGATGTTGCCGGCAATCGAAAGGATAGCATTATTGGGTGCGTAGTGCGAAAAGAAAAATGCTTTCACATCGTCCAGCGTTACGTTTGCGATGTGTGAAAGTTCCTTGCCGATGGTCGCCCATTGGTACGGGTGTACTTGGTAAGCCATCGCGCGAATCAGATGATTGGCATCTCCGTAGGGTTGATTCAAGTTTCGCTGTTTAAACTCTTCCATCACCACTTGTTTTTGAGCGTCAAGACTTTTTTGGTTAAAGTCGAGGCTTAGCATACGATCGGATTCCAGCCAAAATCCGATTTCGGCATTTTGATGCGGTAGAATGACGTAGTAGTTTGTGATGTCATTGTTTGTCCACGCATTGTTTTCTCCGCCCGATTGCTGTACCGGTTGGTCGTAAGAAGGGATATGCGCAGAACCGCCAAACATCAGATGCTCGCAAAGATGCGCCAATCCGGTTTGGTTCGGGTTTTCGTCTTTGGCACCTACATTATATAATACGTTGATGATGACCATTGGCGAGGAGGCATCGAAATGATGCACTATTCGTAAGCCGTTGTCTAATTGGAATTTTTCTGTTTTTATCATTTGAAATATTGTCAGAATTTATTTATAAACAACCCCATTTATCCAATTTAAAATCATTTCGGTATCTAATAATTGTCCGACTATACGGTATTTGGAATCGTAAAGAGGATTATTTCCTTCAATCGGTCCGACATAACGCCAATTTCAGGACTGTAATAACTTGAATGAATGAAATGAATGCTATTTTTCGGGTTCAATTTAAACATCTAAAATGACAATATTAATGTATCCGTCCAATTTTTTAAAACCTTTGTCGGCAGTAATAAATAATAGACCATAATGTTTAGCTGTTGCGGCAATAATAGCATCAGGAAGTTTCATTGCGTATTGTTGTTTAAGGGAGATTGTGGTTGACTTGATAGAATCCGTAAGTGCCAAGATTTCACAATCGCCGAGCAAATCACGTATTTTTGTTTCTTCTTGCGGTAAAAGTCCTTTTTTACCCAGTAATTCCATTTCCGAAATTACCGAAACTGCGGCTGAACATTGCATTATTCCTTTTACAACATTGTGTCCCTCCAATACATAGATAGCAACATTGGTATCTATCAAAAAATCAATTCCATTCATTACGAACCATTTTTTGATATTCCAAACCATCCAACCCGCGTTTCAATTTCCCGAAGTGCGTTGCAAGCGTCTTTTTTTGTGGACGTTTAACTTGTGTAAGTAACACATTTAGACTATCCGGTGTAAGTTCTTTCATTTCAACTACCATAATTCAAATTGTTTAGTGTAGTACAAAGATAATCATTTTTCGCAATATAATCCATTTTTTATGAGTTTAAGCGATAGTCGTACCTTGTGTCAAACTGCAACTCCCAACTCCGCCTTACCACCAATTACGCCCCGGATAATAATCATACCCACTTGTCATTGGATGAAAAATTACGGTATAGATAAAGCACAATAACATAATAACAGCAAAAATTAACCACATTATACCCTCTCTTCTTTCCTTTTTTTTTAGATTTCTCCTTTTCTTTCTTTTTCAGCTCCTTTTTGCTGATTTTATTCATATATATTATTTAGTGGTATGCACTATTTTATAACCCTCACATAAACCTGCCCCGCCGCATAGCTCTTCACTTGGATTTTCGCCCCATCTGCAATATACCCATTTTCCGCAACCGCATCATATATTTCATCATCTATCAACACTTTTCCCGAAGGGCGCAGCACCGTTTTGGCAATACCTTCTTTCCCAATTAAATTTCTTTGTGCCGTATCCACGCCGATATAACCTTTGTCTAAATCTTGGGTGGTCTCCAACGCCATTTTTTTGAATGCTCCTTGGTGTCCGATTCTCGAGGCGATATACACCGAAAGTAGTACAGCTCCCGTTAATCCGCCGAATACGGTAAAAATAGCCATTGATAACGATTTAGCCGGAACGCGCTCAAAATTGAACCAATCATTTTCTACCATACTGAAAGTTAGCCCGGTAAGCGCAAAAATAATCCCCAAGATACCAAAAATACCAAATCCCGGCAGAATAAAAATCTCGACCAGCAACAAAATAATACCGATGATGAAAAGCAGAATTTCCCACGTCTCCGCCAATCCGTCTATATATAAAGGCGCGAAATAGAGCAGCACCGCAACCCCCGCCGCCAAAAGTGGAAATCCGATACCCGGCGTTTGCATTTCAAAATAAATGCCCCCGACGATAACCATAATTAAAATACCGTGAACAACCGGATTAATTAAAAATCCCTTTATCCGGTCAAAAAGGCTTGGTTTATACTCCACAATTTTGTAGTTGGAATCTTGAAGCGATTGGGTAATTATTTCATCCAAATTTTCATAAATCCCTTCGCAATAACCGTGTTTTACAGCCTCCTGCGCTGTGAAGGTGAGAATCTGCATTGAGTCGCTGATACCGGGAATAACGACCCGTTCATCGACCATTGCCTCTGCTATGCGAGGATCGCGCCGCCAACGATAGGTCGTATCCGTACCGTTGATAACGGCAACCTTCCCGTGTGCTTCCGCAGTAGAACGAATCGTTGCCCGCATATAAGATTGGTACTTATCGGGCATCTTTTCGCCCGAATCATTGACCACCGTAGCCGCTCCAATATTGGCGCCCGAACGCATATATATACTGTCGCAGGCAATCGCAATCAAAGCGCCAGCAGAGGCGGCGTTGTTGTCGATAAAGACATAAACCGGCGTTTCGTTGTTCAAAATCTTAGTCCGGATGGAATCGGCAAAAATCACCAATCCGCCATACGTGTTCAGATGAATAAAAACGCCCTTTGCCTGTAATTGATCCGCCTCTTCAAGTCCGTTTTTCAAAAACAACCAGGTAGTTCCGTTTATTTCTTCATTTATATTTATTTTGTAATAAACGTTCTGTTTGCTATCGTTTGCTAAACATACTGAAAAATAGGATATTATAAAAATACCGAATAATATTATAAATTTTTTTCTCATTGTCGTGACATTTTTTTGCAAAATTACTTTTTTATTCGTAAAACAACAGTATATTTGCGATGATTTTGTGTTCACCACATTAATTTCCTTACTTACATTTACTTATATGAGAATTATTGATATGGAGGCGGATTCATTTTCCAAAAAATTAATAGAATTACAAAGTAATCTATTGAATTTTGCTAACACTTTAACGTCAAACAGAGATGACGCTAAAGATTTACTCCAAGAAACCACTCTGAAAGCATTAGACAACCAAGACAAATATGTCGATAATGTAAATTTCAAAGGGTGGGTATTCACCATTATGCGGAATATTTTTATTAACAATTATCGCAGAATAATTAAAAATCAGACCATTATTGATCATACAGAAGATTTGTATCTCTTGAATTTTCCACAAGCCTCAGGTATGGAAACTCCGGAAGGCTCCTTTACGACGAATGAAATTATCAAATACATCAACGAATTTTCCGATGATTACCGGATTCCGTTTTTGATGTACATTTCGGGTTTCAAATACCACGAGATTGCCGCAAAAATGGATTTTCCTATCGGTACGGTTAAGAGCCGCATTTTCTTTGCCCGCAAAAGGCTTCAAAAGACATTGAAAGATTACAACAATTAAAATATTGGAAAAAAGGGAGAAGTTTTCTTCCTTTTTTTTATTTTTGCAAATGCTGCAAAAAAATGTCTATCATAAATACATCATTAGTGTAGGTTCTAATTCCGAAAAAGATATGGCCGTACAAAATATAAAAACCGCTTTTAACTTTCTGATAGAGCGATTTGAGGCTGTTGTTTTTTCCGAGATTATCCCCACTCATGCGGTGGGTATGGAAGTTGATTGTCAATTTTTTAATGCGGTAGTTCGCTTTCAAACGCCGATGCAATTAGTTGAATTAAAATTATTTCTGAAAGAAACAGAACGAAAAATGGGTAGAACTTCCTGCGCGGAAGACGTTGTTATTGATATGGATATTATTTTGGTGAACGGCAAAGTCGTTCATGAGGACTATGAAAACCGGACGTTTATCAGGGAGTTAATTCAGGCGATTGAGGGATGAGGTTTGTTTTTCCGTCAAGTATTTCCAAAAACGAACCGGCAAATTTTGTTTGTGCAACTTCGGATTAATCCGCTCTTTAATCGCTATAGAACGAAAATAAGTCTGCCAAAGTTGCTGAAAAAGTTTCTCATCTTCCGCCATCAGGCTTTCGCGTAATTTCCCGTCTTCCCACTGCTTTTCATCCAAATGTACTTCGGTAACATCTTGCAGATCATAGTAATATCCGTAATCCCGTTTGATGTCATACAAAAGCCACTTTTGGTCGTGAAACCGGTCTTTCAGATGATCAATAACCAATGATAACACATTGTATAAAGGCTCCATACAAGCAAAAAAAGTGTCGTCAGCCGTTTTTTGGAAACGAAGAAATTGTATGACGCGCAAGCGTTCCCGGTCGACTTTTTTATAGATTTTGGAAAACTCCAATACATCGGGGTCGCCAAAGTTCAGCTCAATAGTTTTTTTTGCATCTATCGCTTTTCGGATGTAGGTAAACAAAAGCATATCAATTTGCGGCAATTCGGACAACCAACAGACAAAAATAGCATGAAGCGCACTTTTCGACAATTTGCGTTGCAGTCCCGTCCACACTCTGTTTGCCTTTTCGGTGTCGGTGTGAACAGTGATAATTTCATCGTAAAAGAGTGGAGTAGTCTCTGTTTCCGACAAAAGCATATCCGGAAATGTTTTTCGATAATAGGCATCGAAAACGGCAGTTAGCAGTCCTTCAAATGTTTTATCGTAGGTGAAGATGGTCATAATATAATTTGATTACGCCGAACGGAAACTTTTCATTATTTACACGTTACTTGCAACAAGGGTAAAAATTAGGCTCCTAAACCTTCAAAAAATCACAAATTTACAAAACCATGCGAGCGGGAATTTCCTTATTTTGTTCATTTTTTGGGCAATAACTGAAGATTTCAACCTTCCCAAATAAATCCCCTATAAGCACGAAGATACAGTTATTGGATTCGTATTTTACTCAAAAGCTGATTTTTGAAAATGGAAAATTCCGAACCCTGCCATTCAACGATAAAATACGGCTTATCTGTAGCTATAACAGCGAGTTAGGTCAGTCAAAAAATAAAAAGAGAAGCCTTTTTATAAAAGACTTCCCAATCTGTACCTCGGGCGGGACTTGAACCCGCACGATCGCAATGATCACAGGATTTTAAGTCCTGCGTGTCTACCAATTCCACCACCAAGGCATCCTTGTGAGCGAAAGACGGGATTCGAACCCGCGACCCTAACCTTGGCAAGGTTATGCTCTACCAACTGAGCTACTTTCGCGTTTTTGAATGATTTGTTATTTACTAACCTCTTTCGTTTAGCGAGTGCAAAGATAAAATCTATTTTCAAAACTGCAAAAAAATAGCAGAGAAAAAAGCATTATTTTTTCTTTATTTCTCCAATCATTGCATAACAAATCCAACCCAGCAATAATCCTACGCCCAATATGACAATCCATAGGAAGGTTTGCGTTTCCCAAAAAGATTGTTTTTTTGTTTCGACCTTTTCGGGTTCAGGAGTTATCTCTTTTAATGAGCCTGTTTTTAGGATGGTCAATCCGCTTGGTATGTTTTTTTCAAAATATTCCATATCGTATTGCGGTTTGGCAAGTGTTTTGTCTCCGCAGTAGAGAGTGTAATTTTCGCCTTTCTCCAAATAAAGGGTAAGGTAGCGGCTCAGTTGATAGGCAGTTATGTTGATTATTTTCAATGGATCATTATCCTTGTTGTCGATAACGATTACAGTGGAGGTGTCTATGTACGTGCTGTAAACATCTATCGTGTTTTCTGATTTTGAGGATAGAATAAAAGACGAAACCGGAGAAGAAAAATAGACGTTTTTATTCGTATCATATTTTTTCCTCGAAAACCACGCTTGGCGGTAGTAAGGCTGCTTCTCTTCTATCTCGAAATGAATTTTGTTGATAAGGTAACGGTGTTTAATATCAGGAAAATAGATGTAAGAACGTTTGTCTGTACTGTCTTTTTGGATTAAACGACCGAGAGCGACTTCCGTGTATTTTCCTAAAATTTCGCCGTATTGGTATTTTCCGGCGTTCAGTACACGGATAGGGTCTTTTTGAGGATTGTCAATCAAAATCTCGTAGTAGCGATACCTTCCGGCGGGAATGTCGATAATCAGCATTTCGCTTTCGGCATCGTTTTTTACGCTCGAATTTGCCCGCGCTCGCTGTTTGACCACATACCATATCTCTTGGTCATCGCTCCCTTTGACGGAAATGTATTTGGATATTTCAGCATTTTGAATGACGATGTAGAATTGTCTGATTTCCTCTTTTGCCTCATTGTCAATAACGATGCGCGTGATGCTGTCTTTTTTATCAAAATAATTTCCGATGATTTTGTACTCTTGAAAAGAAGATGTGTTGGTTTTCGGATTTTCAGAACGTAACAAATAAGGCGCTTCCCTACCCGATTGGTTTTTTATCCGAATATCTTCCAAATTTGGTCGGGAAACAGCAACTACTTCGGGCGTGAGTAATAGATGATAATATCCACTCTCGCTTACCGGCGGAATATCACATTTTCCCGTAAAATGCTGTGCACCACAAAGAAAAGGTACAAAAATGAGCAATGCAAATGATATTTGTTTTCTTAAATTCTTCATTCTTAATTTATCATTCTTCATTTTTCTCCTCCTCCTTCATCAACAAAACCTTCAACTTCTGATAAAGGAACGACACCACCAAGAATATAACCCCAAGCACAATAAAGGCAATAATGCGCCCTGTTTGCTCCATTTTCCACACATCATACGCATACAATTTACTGATAATCAATGCGAAAAGCGACAATGAAATGATGCGCAAGGTACGATTCTTCTGTTTCATTCCGATTATCATCAACACAAGCGATGAGATACCCCACAAAATCGGGTAAATAATATTGTGGCTCATTTTCAGCAATTCGTGTTTGTTTGTGTCGGTCAAGAACGACATCAGTAAAATATGGTCTGCTTCAAAACTCAAAACTACGACAGAAATAATCGCGATAAACCAATAGACAAAATGTTGAGCTTCTTTATTTAAGCACTCTTTTTTGTGTTTCAGCAAGAAAACAAAATACAAGACGATACTCGGAATGGCAAGGTAATGTATCGCAAAATATCCCCAATGGGTTAAATCGCCAGTTTCGACTGCGATTCGGACTTTGTAAACGATAAAACTATATGCAATGGCATAAAACAAAGAAACGACCGCCAAAATACTGTAAAGCCAATCCTGCCAATTTGTTTTGTTCCATCGAATAATCGTCAACACGCTGATAAATGTCAAAATATAAATTCCGTATATCATAAAGCGGAAATACTGCGGCTCGTAGTATTGACCCATCTGATATTGCAATTCAAAGAAAAGCGTAAAAAACAGCAAAATAACTCCCGTGAAAATAAATAGACGACTTAGGTTGAAAGCTGTTATTTCGGAGAAAAACTCCTTGTCGTTTTCTTTTTTGAGCAAGAAAGCGTTTATCCAAACCGTGGCGGTAATGACAAGTCCCGTAATAAATGGTTTGTTGAGAATAATTGACAATTTTTCGGTTTCATCGGCATAGAAATTTACCCAATCCATTAGCAACGCACCCATTACCAATAATTGAATGGCTACAAACCCGTATTTGAAAATCTTGATGCCCGATTTTTGCCATAACCAAAGCAAAATCACGGTTTCAGCCGCCCAGAACATCGTGATGGCACACCCGCTAAGTTGGATAGGAACAGCAAGGCTGACGAAAGTCAATACAACAGCTATCAATAAATAAATCAGATTTTTATCTACCTTTTTATCTTTGAACAAGGCAATCATCGGTATAACATTCAGTACCGCGATGGAGATTGTGATAAGTCCATTCACGTTTACCGGATTATCGTTGAAAATATAAAGCGTCGTCACAAACAATGAAAGGTTATTGCTCAAGATGATAAAGACTTGGAACGGTGTGATATTCCGTCCACTTTTGTAATGGTCAATTAACGCGAGCAAATAAAATTGTACGAAGAACAAGCTGATAAAGACCGTTGCTCCAAGCTGTTGCTCTGTTTCAAAACGAGCCATTAACCAAACCCAAAAGAACAACTGCGTCAGAATGTACGCAATCAGACTGACCAATCGCCATTGTTTTTTGAGTGCAAGAATTAACATTCCCGTATTAAGAATGAGTACATAAGAAAATGCAACGATATAATTGCCCGCTCCGGTTGAAACCATTAATGGCGAAGCAAATCCGCCCAACAACGAGAAAATTGCCAACTCTCTCCGGTCATACAAGATGGAAAGAACGACAGAGATAGCGGTAATCAATATCATCAAAATAAAAGCAACCGCCTGCGAGAAAATTTGATAATCATGAAACGCAATATAAACCGTGATGTACAACACGGAAATACCGCCGCCTACAAGAATAGAAGAAAACGCACGATAGTTGTTTTTTAACTTGTGAGCGATGCCAATGACCAATCCGCCAACGAAAATACCAATGGCAACCCGTCCGATTTCATTAATCCAATTTTGATCAATTGCGTGCTTCACAAAATAAGCAATACCCAATACCAACGTCGTGATACCGATTTTGCTGAGGATATTTTCGCCGATAAATTTCTCGAAATCTCTCTTCTCTTTTTCAAAGACCGGTTTTGTCTTGACAGGCTCAACAACCACCGGCTCTTCCTGACGAGACTCAAAAGAAGGTATGATTTCTTCCTCTTGAATATTGAGAATAACCGGTTTTTCCTCTTCTACAATAAAAGAAACGACCGACTCTTCTTGCAGGATAATCGGCTCTTCTTCTGAAATGACAGGAGTTTCCGGTTCTTCTTCCACGATAAAGGAAATAACCGGTTCTTCCTTTGGAGTATCAGACGGCATATACTTCGTGTGGTCGGAACTTTCTCTTTGAGGGACACCAGCCAAAGATGCTTCCATCGTTTTATTTATTATCTCAGCCTGCATTTTCACCTCCGAAAGAGCTTCCCGCATACGCTTGATTTCATATTCCAATAGACCTATACGATTGATTATTTTATCTTTTAATGAGTTGATAGAGACAAAAATGGCTATAAGTCCGCCCAAAATAAGTATAACTAAAAATGCTTCCATATCTTTGTTTATTTCAATTTTTTATGAGCAAAGGTACGTTTTTTTGTAATAGAATTTCCTAAAAAAGCGGAAAAGTTGAGCCTGAAATCATTTTCTTTTTTTTTATTTCATTATCTTTGTATGTTGAAATTTAGAATGATTTTTATAAGAGAGGTATGCCAAAATGGAGAATAATGTGATCAGTCGAAGAATTTTGTTGAAAGCAGGCACGTGGTTTTTTCTATTCAATGCCGTTTTTGTTTTGCTGCTTTCGTTTCGTTATCTTTCGTTTATTCCCGACGAGTTGGTTTCAGAGAATACGTTTTATCTTTTTTCATTGATTCTCAGTCATTTCGTTTTTTTGAGTTTTATTCCTTTTTTCTTTCTGTATATCCCAATCACGATTTTGATCCAAAGCAAACGGACAAGTATGATTTCTGCGGTAATAGGGATTACGCTTTTGTTGTTTGTGCTGATTATTGATTCGTATATATTTTCGCTATATCGCTTTCATATCAACAAGTTTGTGATTGAGCAATTGTTGGGACCCGATGCCGACCAGGTGTTTGAAATCTCTTTTGTGTTATATCTGTTGGCGGCATTGCTTTTTTCGGTGGTTATCACGGCTGAGGTTTATCTTTTCCGTTTGGCTTACTGGGTAGCGGGTAAGAGCCGGATGTTGCACTTGTATTTTATTTGCGGCGTGTTGGTTACTTTTGGGTTGTTTGCCCAAATCAAACACGCTTACGGTGAAGCCACAAGCAATCGCGGGATAACGGGGCTTGATAAATATTTTCCGCTTTGTACACCTCTGAATGCCAACAAATTATTATCAATTCTTGGCGTAGAAATAAACGATGATTACATTGCTACCGATTTTACTAATAAAAAATATGCTTACCCGAAAGCGGCGCTCCAAACTTCGCCGACCGGTAAAAACGTCGTATTGATTGTGTTGGATTCGTGGCATTATGATACGATGGATAGCATTGTCTCTCCTAATTTGTACCGATTTGCGGAAAAAAGTTCGACCTTTACCCGTCATTATAGCGGAAGCAACGGTACGCGAACAGGCGTTTTTTCTCTTTTTTTCGGCTTGCCGGGGATGTATTGGGATGATTTTCGCGACAGAAGAATTAGTCCCGTAATGATTGATGAACTACAAAATCACGATTACGATATAAAACTCTTTCCGAGCGCGTCTCTTCGCAATCCGCCGTTAGATAAAAATGTTTTTGTTGCCGTTTCCGACCAGTGTTACGCTACGAAAGGACTTAATGCTTGGCAACGCGACCGGACTTTGACGGATAATTTTCTGTCGTTTTTGAAAAGTAGAAACGAAACGTCCGCACCGTTTTTCGCGCTGTTGTTCTACGATTCGCTGCACAGTATGATTATGCCCGATGGTTTCAATCCACCGTTTACGCCTACGTGGATGTATCCGAAATATGAATCGCTTGGAAAGAATGTTGACCCGACCGAGTTTTTCAATTTGTACAAAAATATGGTGCGTTATTTGGATGATATTTTCGGTGAATTAATCGCCAAAATGGAATCCGAAGGGTTGCTCGAAAATACCATCATCATCATAACCGGCGACCACGGACAAGAGTTTGACGACAACAAGAAGCATTTTTGGGGACATAACGGAAATTTCTCCGATGCGCAAATACGAACGCCGCTCATTTACTATTCGCCGGAGAGGGAGTCGCAAGTTTACCCTCATTGGACGAACCATTACGATATGGTTCCGACGCTGATGCAGGAGGTTTTTTCAGTGCAAAATCCGGCAAGCGATTACTCTATCGGCAAATCGTTATTCGACACCACCGAGCGCGAATTTCTCATAGTTGACAGCTACATCGCATTCGGGATAATCGACACATCGGGAACGATTACCAATATCTATTACGATGGAAAATACGAAATTTTGGATAAAAATTTGAATCCGCATAATGAGGTAAATATTAATCCTCATTTGTACGAAAAGACAATGGAAGTGATTACGTCTTTTTATGTAGAGTAGGATTAGAGAAATTCAGTAAATGCGGAAAATTTTGAAATAACAGCTCAGTTTGCAGGAGATTCCTCCCTGCGGTCGGAATGACTTTTAACATGATTAGGATGCGAGAGTGCGATAGTGGCGGCTTTGCCGCCACTATCGCACTCTCCTTTTCTTGGAAACGCCCGGTCATTCCGAATGAAGCGTAGCAGAGCGAGGAATCTCCTGCAAATATTTATTATATTTTAATTACCCCGATTTTACCACTTTTATGGATAAAATCGGGGTAATTATCAGAAAATGACAGCCTACTACTAGTTTACTATCAATATGTTACTTATTTTCTGAATATTCTAGATTAAAAACGATGCAAATTTGTATGATTTTTTTCAGAGAATAGGCAAACTGCATTGACCGAATATTTTTCCTCCGAATTTTACCGAGTCGAATAACCTTGTAACTGCCCAACTAAGTTCTTCTTGATTACAATAATATCCTTCAATTTGCCCATAAATTTTGTAGTCTGATATATTGAACCCATCTTCAATATCGTTGTACCAAATAATTTTTTTGCCACAAATTGCCACGACCCAAAATCCACCCCCTTCATTGCCAAATTCTTTTTCAGTCCACTTTTCAGGGTCAATTTTTATTAATTGCCAAAAACTCAAAAGTTCGCTACCACGCAAATCGTTTTCGATCGTTAATATTTTATCGTAAAGTCCTCTCAATGAGATGGATTTCCATTCTGCCATTGTAATTTATTTTTTTTGATTAAAAAAAATGCCGTTTTGATCTCGACCACATTGTCGTGGTGCTTGACATTGTGTTGCAAATATATAATTTTCAATAATTTTATGCAAGAAAATTATTGTTATTTATATCATTTCCACTTGTTCTTTTTCCTGTTGTTGTGCGGCTATTACCGAACACTTGATTTTATCCTCTTCTTTATTGTAAGAAAATTGAATAATATCTCCTGTTTTTATCTCTCCTGCCAAAAGAATTTCTGCCACTTCGTCCTCCACGTATTTCTGAATAGCGCGTTTCAGAGGTCTTGCACCGTATTGCACATCGTATCCTTTTTCGGCGATGTAATTTTTAGCCTCTTCGGACAATTCCAATTTATAGCCAAGCGTTTCGATCCGGTTGTACACATCTTTCAACTCCAAATCAATAATTGAATAAATCGATTCCTTGGAAAGCTGATCAAATGTAATAACGTCATCAATACGATTGAGAAACTCCGGCGAAAATGCTTTGTGCAACGCTTTTTGAATCACGCCGTGAGCAAATTGCTTGTCGTCCGTCTTCGATGCCGATGCAAACCCGACACCTTTTCCGAAATCTTTCAACTGACGTGTTCCGACATTGGAAGTCATAATAATGACCGTATTTTTGAAGTCAATCCGTCTGCCAAGACTGTCAGTTAAACGACCTTCGTCCAACACTTGCAACAGGAGGTTGAAAACATCCGGATGCGCTTTTTCAATCTCGTCCAACAAGATGATTGAATATGGTTTCCGGCGCACTTTTTCGGTCAATTGCCCGCCCTCTTCGTAGCCGACATATCCCGGAGGCGCTCCGATTAGTCGGGAGACGGAAAATTTTTCCATATATTCACTCATATCAATCCTGATAAGCGCGTCGATGGAGTTAAACATCTCTTTTGCCAATATTTTTGCCAAGTGCGTTTTACCCACTCCGGTAGGTCCGAGGAAAATAAACGAGCCAATCGGTCGGTTCGGATCTTTCAATCCGATGCGGTTTCGTTGAATGGCTTTCACCACTTTTTCCACAGCCTCGTCTTGACCGATAACCTTACCCTTTAACAATTGTTTCATATTGAGTAGTTGGATACCTTCTGCCTGTGCAATCCGTTGGATAGGCACACCTGACATCATTGCAACCACCTCTGCCACTTTTTCCTCATCCACAATTTGACGGTGAATGCGTTTTTCCTCATCCCATTTCATTTTGGCAGCTTCCAATCGGTTCATCATCGTCCGCTCTTTGTCACGGTAACCGGCTGCCAACTCGTAGTTTTGCGATTTAACCGCCACTTGCTTTTCTTCCTTGATGGTTTCGATTTCGCTTTCCAATTTGGCGATATTTTCAGGAACTGTAATATTAGAAATGTGAGTGCGTGAACCTGTTTCATCCAGCGCATCAATCGCCTTATCAGGGAAATAGCGGTCACTTATGTACCGACCCGTATATTTCACGCAAGCCTCCAGCGCATCATCGGTATAGATAACACTGTGGTGGTCTTCGTAGCGTTCTTTGATATTTTTCAATATTTGTAATGTCTCTTCCGGTGTAGTCGGTTCTACGATAATTTTCTGAAAACGACGCTCTAACGCTCCGTCTTTTTCAATATTCTGACGGTACTCGTCTAATGTTGTAGCGCCGATACATTGGATTTCCCCGCGCGCCAATGCCGGTTTCAGCATATTTGCCGCATCAAGCGAACCGGCTGCTCCGCCTGCTCCGACAATGGTGTGAATCTCATCGACAAAGAGAATGATATTCGGATTTTTGGACAACTCATTCAATATCGCTTTGATGCGTTCTTCAAACTGTCCGCGGTACTTAGTACCGGCTACGATTGAAGCCATATCAAGCGAAATAACCCGTTTACCGAACAATACGCGCGATACCTTCCTTTGTACAATACGCAAAGCAAGCCCTTCAACAATGGCTGACTTGCCCACGCCCGGTTCCCCGATCAGCACCGGATTATTCTTCTTCCGGCGACTAAGAATTTGCGCCAAACGTTCAATTTCCTTGTCGCGTCCGATAATCGGATCCAACTTGCCCTCTTCGGCAGCTTTTGTCATATCCGAACCGAAATTATCCAATACAGGTGTCTGATTATCTGTTTTTTGAGACGTGGCAGCAGCACCTGTTCCGGCAGTTCCCTGTGCAGGCTTACCTTTGGATGATTTATTGAAATGCGCTTCGTCTTCGTCCTCCTCATCTTCCTGAAAACCGGTTCCCATCCGAATATCCTTTTTTCCGATAACGGAAAGAAGTCCGGAATAGGTTACCTGCTCATTTTGAAGGGTTTCGGCGGCAATATTTGAATTATCTTTCATAATGGCAAGCAATAAGTGATCCGTATCCATCAATTCACTACGCAAGGCTCTTGCTTCTAAGTAAATGATTTTCAGGATTTTTTCCGTAGATTTTATCAATGGTATTTCTTGTCCCGGGCGAACTATATTATCAGTGCGTAAACTCGCTTCGATGATTTGCTTTACCTTTCGTATGTCCACACTTAGCGCAAGCAGGGCATCCATTGCAGGTCCCTCTCCGTTACGGATGATTCCCAACAGGAGATGTTCCGGTCCGATATAATTATTACCGAGTCTTTCTGCCTCTTCCCTGCTGTAGACCAGAACGTCTTTGACTCTCTGCGAAAAACTTGTGTTCATATTAATTTTAGTTTTGTTAGTGATAACTCCCTATTGTATTGCAAATATACGACTATTCGCCGTAGTAACAACAAATTTTGAGTATACAATGTTTAATAAATATTCATAGTCAATAACTGTACCATAAAAAACGTATGACAAAATGACAGTTTTATGTTTTTAATTAGAACAAAGACACAAAGGCATTTTTATACTTGTCTTGTACAAGATTTCTATTTTCGACTTTTTCATCTTCTGATAATCTGACAAATTTCATAGTTATTTTTTATATCTGAGGCAAATATAGTGAATTTAATTGAAATATGCAAATAATACAACAGTAAATATACCGAAATTTATTTATTTGCAAGATTATCAAATTGTTTTCATCTTGATAACCTGAGTTTTGGATAAGCGAGATTCCTCCCTCCACTGCGTTGCGGTCGGAATGACCAGTATTTCTGGGGTGCGAGGGAGAAAAAGCAGCGGCTTCGCCGCTGCTTTTTACTCCAATACCCTACTTTGACAAGTCAAGAAGTCATTCCGACCGCAACGTAGTGGAGGGAGGAATCTTTTCTTTGTTGAAAATCAAATAGAATAAGAAAATCCTTATCCAAAACTCATCTTGATAATTTTGTAAATCTTATGAAAATCGCGGTTCAAGACCTTCAACCACCGCCCGTTCCGTTTTCTCAAAAACTTCTGCAAACGGCATATCCTTTACCGGTATAGGGTCGTGAATCGTAAAGATGATTTTATTGCCAAGCCCCATTGGGAATGCCCCCCAACGTGTCATTTTCCACGAATTATTGATTGAAACAGGAACTATATAAGCTGATGGAGCATACTTACAAAGAATTTTCAACCCGCTTTCCGCAAACGGTTTCGGTTTACCTGTCGTACTCCTTGTCCCTTCCGGAAAAATGACTACCGAACGTTTGGTTTTCTCAATATATTCAGCCACTTTTTTGATTTCGGACAACGATTGCTTCGGGTCTTTGCGGTCGATGAGTACCGAGCCGTCATTTCGCAAATTATAAGAAACGCTCGGAATCCCTTTGCCCAACTCAATTTTGCTGATAAATTTCGGGTGTATTTTTCGCAAGAACCAACCGATGGTTGTAATATCGTATAAACTTTGATGATTGGCAGCAATGATTAAAGGCACACCTGTTGGTAGTTTGTCTCGATTTTCGATTTTGTATCTCGTGCCGAGTACAAAAGTGTTGGCGGTCAGGAAAAAATACATTCCATCCACTCCTCTTTTGTGTGCGGCGTAACCAAACAGGTTGAGACTCACCCATTGGACAACATGAAATATCAGCAACGTCATTCCGAACAAAAAGTAATAAATCAGGGACAGCGGATATGATATTAACTTTTGCATTTTTTTACACAACTCCTAATTTTGAATTCCAAAACTCAACTTTCAGATTTTCGATAACTTCTTTTACGCTTGATATTTTTTGCGATAAATGCACATTCGCACCCGAAAAGGCATACCCTTTTTTCATATTTCCCCTCGCAGCATTGTAAAGGGCAAGAATAATGCAATATGGACTTTTAGAGTAATCGCACGTTTTTATGCATTGAAAAGGACAACTTGCCGGCACTTCCTGTCCTTTTTCTACACTTTTGATAAATTCACCGTCAATTGCTCTGCCGGGCATTCCTACCGGGCTTTGAATGATTTTTACATCTTCCCGCCTGGCGTTTACAAAGACCTTTTTAAAATCTTCGGAAGCATCGCACTCAGTAGTGGTTACAAACATCGTTCCCATCTGCACGCCCGAAGCGCCCAAATCCATAAAACGGCGTATATCTTCTCCGGTAGAAATTCCGCCGGCAGCAATGACCGGAATGTTTTTCTCTTCTTTGTATGACGAGGCTACGGTGACTACTTCCGGAATTAAATGTTCTAACGAATATTGCTCATTATCAATCTGTTCCACTTTGAAGCCCAAATGTCCCCCTGCTTTTGGACCTTCCACCACGATGGCATCCGGCAGATAGTTGTAATTATTTTTCCATTTGCTGCAAATAATTTGTGCAGCGCGTGAGGAAGATACGATCGGTACTAATTTTGTTTTACTTTCGCTATTCAGATAAGACGGCAGGTCAAACGGCAGTCCGGCTCCGGCAAATATCACATCCACCTTCTCGGAGATGGCTGTTTTTACCATATCTGCATAGTTACTGAGAGCAACCATAATGTTCACTCCAATAATTCCCTTGCTTTTTTCTTTGGCTTTTTGAATCTCTTCTTTTAAGCCCAAAATACACTTGTTTACATAGTCTCCGGGGAACTTATTGTAAATTAAACCCAGTCCGGCGGCAGAAATAACTCCCACGCCTCCTTCGTTGGCAACCGCCGAGGCCAATCCCGAAAGTGAAACCCCAACACCCATACCACCTTGTATAATAGGCAGTTTAATCTCTTTATCTCCTATATAAAATGATTTCATTCACAACTAATTTAGCGTCGACAAAGGTAATGAAAGATTGAAGAAAATGATGCGTTTTTATTTGAAAAAATAATATTATTTTACGAGCGGACGTATTTACCGCCCTACCTCCTTAATCATCATCTTTACCCCCCGATTAAAATCCTCTTGTTCCAATAACTCTTCCAGTGTAATGTGCATTCGATATTTCCACTGATTATCGGGATTTGCCGGATCGTTGATGCGTTCTTTGAAGGTCTCATTCCATCTTAAACTGCTATCCATAGCAATCCAATCTTGGAATGGAAGTATAACCCACATTGCGGGAGAGTGGAGATGTTTTTCTACAATTTCCCCGCAAATCCAAGGTTCGCAGAAGAGTGGAGCCAGACCGTATTCGTGTAATATGTTGTTGAAATAGCGTTGCGTGCGCTGCGGGTCTTCTTCCCACCACCCGCGTATCGTGTTCATATCGTGCGTAGAAGAGGCGCAGACCGATAAATATGGAATATACTCCAACGCTTCAAATTCAACACTCGGCTGTTTCGGCATCCGTTGTATTTCCAAACTCAGGATTTCCAATTGCGACATCACATCCGGCACACTGTGAGGAATCATTCCCAAATCTTCGCCGCACACCAGCATATTGGTCGAACGAATCAGAGGAGGGAGCTTTTGTAATGCCTGCTCTTTCCAAAATTCATTGTGTCGCGAGTAGTAGTAATAAATATACAACTTGTTTAGGGCTTCCTTGGTAGCGGAATCCAGCGACCGGAATGTCAAGCTGTGATGTATGGCAATTCTTGGGTGGTATTTTCCCTTTTCTTTTATATCTTGAATAAATAAAACCTCGCAGACCAACGACATTAATCCGTTCCGAATCGTAATTTCTTCTTGATTGGCGGCATTAGCGAAAAGCAGTTCTATTTTCTTCTGAGTTTCGACCTCTTTTTTCAACTGAAAACGATTATCACCGATTGATTTCAGGTATTTTTTCTTAATTTTACTTTTGTTTTCGCCGAATAGTTCATCTAAATGACTTTCTATAATATACGGCTGACAAAAATCTTTTTCGTTGAAATCAATGCCGAACTTTTTAATCTCTTCTATCGAAAGCGGAAGAGCGAGGGAGAATTGCCCCAATAACCCCCAAACCTGCTCGGACGGAATACGGAAAATGCGGAAAAATCCCAAAATATGGTCAATCCGGTACGCATCAAAATATTGAGCCATATTTTGAAACCGTTGCGCCCACCATTTATAATTATCCTTCGCCATTTCGTCCCAATTGTAGGTTGGGAATCCCCAATTTTGACCGATTTTGGAAAAATCATCGGGTGGTGCGCCGGTTTGTCCTGTCCGGTCAAACAGTTGCGGTTCCGTCCACGTCTCCACGCTTTGGCGGTTTACTCCGATCGGGATGTCCCCTTTCAATGCAACCCCTTTTTCGTGGGCGTAAGCGGTTACTTCCAGCAGTTGTTTATACAGATGAAATTGAACAAAAAAATGGATAGCAATGGAATCATATTCATTGCTTTCAGGATCACAGTACGCTGCGATTCTTTTGGGTTGAAACACAGCATCCTTTTCCCATTGCGAAAAATCAGTGGTTTGGTATTTATCCCGTAGAAAACAAAAGACAGCATATTGTTGAAGCCAATTTTTGTTCTCTTCGTAGAAAACTTGGTATGCTCTGCTTTTGAATGTTTTGCTTTTTTCTTTCTCAAACAGTTCGGTGATGAATTTCCATTTGTGTTGGTTTACTGCCTCGTAATCTACAAATTCAGATGAATTAAGTTTTTTTCTCAACGCTTTGTATTGCCGGATATCGGTGATTTTTCCCACTTTTTCGAGATTCAAGAACATTGGGTGCAGGGCAAACACCGAGATAGCATTGTATGGATACGAATCCTTCCACTTACCAAAGGTGGTAGTGTCGTTAACCGGCAGCGTTTGAATCATTTTTTGTCCGGTTTTCGCTGCCCAATCAATCATTAATTTCAAATCTTCAAACTCTCCGGTTCCGAATCCGCTTTCCGAACGAAGGGAAAAAACAGGAATGGCAACGCCTGCACCTTTAAACGGCGGAATGTTGAACTCCGGCATCCGGTCGTTGATGATAATTAGATCAGTTGAGAGTGATTCGAGCGGATTGAGGTATCTGTTGCACCCTTCTTCCCAGCGAATGACGGTTTCGTTTTTTTTGTCCAAAATAACGTACTTGTATTCTATCGGGAAAAACAGTTTGTTGGCATCGCACACGAGATGAAATTCGGGAAATTCGCCTCCGTCCATTTCCTGCATATCTGCTTCCGTCCATTTTCCCAGAAAGGTGTCGCTGCCGCTGATTGCCAACACATGTTTGCTGCTGACCTGCGGATAGGCGGTATTGAAAATAATCGGAACACTACATTTCTTAAACTCCTTTTTCACACAAGCGTGCGCCATAATACTTTTGGAAAAAACGGCAGAGAGCATTGCTTTTGAAACCGGATTTTCTTCTGTGAAATGGTCGTAAACCCGTATCGCTTTGTAATCGGGCGAAACCTCGAAAGAGTGGAAGAGAGGCTCTTCTTTTCGAATAATCTTTCCCCCTTTTCGGACAAAATAGGCGTATTTGAATTTATTTGTGTTGGTCTGAACGGTTACTTTCCAACCTTCATTGGAGTATTTCAATGGGATAGCACGCTCTTCGGTTAACCCTAATTCGGGAATATTTCCGGTCATAAACAATTCTTCCCCGAAAGCAGATTCGTATGAGAGTATAAATGTAATAGAAGCCATAGTTGTAAGATAATGAGTTATAAATTCTTTTTAATATAATGACGACAGCAAAAGGTTAATTACCGGGTCGTTTTCCATATTTCTGAATGCAGTATGGTCGCCTTCTGCCCATTGTTCAATCGCCTTTCTTTTTACCTCTTTGTGGTATTCTTCGAATGCTTTCATTTTAATGTAAAATTCTATATTTTGCTCCTTCTTATGTTCGAGCGAACAAATGTATAAAATTTATGGAGTTTCCCAAAATTTAGACAGCCGTTTAAGATGTAAAGTTAATAATTTTTGCAGTTTAAATGAAACATGGTAAAATTAAGAAGCTGTTTGAGTTATTCAATAATTATTACCTAAGTTAACCCTTTCAGGTAGGATATTCAAAACTTTTTTGTCAGTTTTTTCACATTAAGTACAAAATACTACAAAAATGACTATAAAATATCAAGAATTATTAAAATTACTTTTTTAGGGGATCCCGTGCCAAACGCGGGATGACAGTCTTTTGAGGCAGCCTCAAGATAGTAATAATAAGATCTTTTCTATTTTCTCCTCCATCGGCAACCCCGCATCTATCCAATGAATCTGAAAGCCTTTCCGCTCCATTCCACGAAACCACGTCATTTGCCGTTTGGCAAATTGGTGTATGGCAATCTCTAATTCAAAAACCATTTGCTCATAGGTTAAGTTTCCGAGTAAATAGTTTGTCAAGTATTTGTATTCCAATCCGTAGTAAATTAAATCTTCGGGAGAAACGTCCGAATCAAGGATCGCCTTTACCTCATCTATCATTCCCTCCTTCAAGCGAGTTTTTAAGCGGCGGGTTATTTTTTTTCGCCGCTCCTCACGGTCGATGTCGATGCCAACAATCAGGCTGTTTATTTCAGGAAATTCACGGTTATCTATTTGGTGGTTTTGGTAGTATTCCTCTATTTCAATAGCGCGGATAGCTCTTTTTACGGTATCCACGTCGGTTGTATTGTGTAGTATTTTGTAGCTTTTCAGCAATTCGGTAAGCTCCGGTAGCGTTTTGTCTGCCAACGTATTTCGCAATTCCGGATTTTCAGGAACGGGAAATAATTTATATCCTTTCAGCACGGATTCAATGTATAAGCCCGTCCCGCCGCAAAGAATAGGAAGTTTATTTTTTGCTTTTACAGATTGATACGCTCGAAGAAAATCCTGCTGGTATTCAAACACATTGTATTTATAACCCGGTTCGGCAATATCTATTAAATGATAAGGTATTTCCTTCTCATTTACGGTATATTCCGCAAGGTCTTTTCCCGTCCCAATATCCATTTTACGGTATATCTGGCGAGAATCTCCGCTGATAATTTCCGAATCAATATCGTAAGCCAGTTGAGCAGCAATCGAGGTTTTCCCGCTTGCCGTCGGACCTAATATGGTAATCAGGTCAAAATCGGTTGAAATCTCGGAATGAAGAGTTTTTGATAAAAAAGAGTGCACCTTTTTTTATTTTGAAATCTGAAAATTTAAAATCTGAAATCCCCAAGTTACTTTTTAAACGAAAAAAGCCAAGACAAAAAATCTTCCGAAGCGAAAGCATAATTCCAACTGTCGTGTCCGATATTAGAATATTCAATCATATCCGTAACCGTTGAACCGGCAGCTTTCAGCTCGTAATACGCATTTCTTGAGTAATCGACCGGCACTACCGCATCTTCCGTACCGTGATAGAAACGAATCGGCATTTTCTTCAATTTCCGTAAACGAGCAGGTTCAATCGCTCCGCAAATGGAAATCGCTGCGGCAAACATTTTCGGATTACGCGCTACCAAATCCAACGTACCCATTCCGCCCATCGACATTCCTGCAATATATACACGATTAGCATCTACCTGTTCGTTTTTCAGATAATATTTAATCAAGCGCTGTACCATATAACTTGCCTCCGTCTGCTTCGGATTGGCAGGCAAGGAAAATTTGCGGGTTGCCTCGTCTCTTGTGTAAGTTGCCCAAGCATCTTCATTCGGACATTGAGGAAAAATAATGATCGCCGGATATTTTTCTCTAATTTCCGGCTTTAAAAACAAATCTGAACCGTGTTTTAATTGTAATTCATTGTCCGAACCACTCTCACCTCGTCCGTGCAAAAAAATGACCAATGGGTATTTTTTCTTATCATCCTTCTTATATCCCTCCGGATACAAAACGCGATAACGCAACGTTTTTTCGCCATGCTTAAACGCCCTACCATAAAAATTAGCTTCGTCCTGTTGCCCATAAACCTGTAACATCACCATTACATTTAAAATGATTAATAATCCACTTTTTTTCATATCTATTAAATTTATTTCAAAATTATCTTAAAATTTTGATTGTGCAATAAAAAAAGAGATTATCTTTGCAGCCATTATGCAATAATGCAATTTTTCGAGGTGTAGCGCAGTCCGGTTAGCGCATCTGGTTTGGGACCAGAGGGTCGGGGGTTCGAATCCCTCTACCTCGACTTAAAAAGAATAAATCCCTTTATAATCAGTAGATTATAAAGGGATTTATTCTTTTTATAGGTTTATGATTTTCGTCTAACAACAAATAAGAGCCGAAATTATCATCTTCCTACATCTAAACTATTTAGCTTTTAAAGCGTCATTAAAATAAATATCTGCGCCAAAAGAATACGCACAAACATTGTCAACGGATATACGGTGGCATACGAGGTACTTTGTGCTTGCGTAGGTGCAATTGAATTGGCATACTCCAATGCCGATGGATTGGTAGTCGCTCCGGTGATGATGCCGCATATTTTCAAATAGTTAAACTTCATCAGCCGTGCTATAACGGCAATTGTCATTACCGGAATAAACGTAATGAACATCCCGTAAAGCATCCAAATATACCCGCCGTTTAAAACCGTTTGCACAAAATTGGTTCCCGAAGTGAGACCGATACTTCCCAAAAATAGGATAATTCCCAATTCGCGCAACATCGCAATAGCTCCCGGATTCATATAAAAATCAAGTTTCCCGATACGTCCTTTGTGTCCCAAAGCAAGCGAAACAATGAGCAATCCACCCGCAAATCCGAGTTTGGCAGAAGTCGGTAGTCCCGGAATAAAAATCGGAATACTACCCAAAACAACCCCCAAAAATATCCCCAAAAATACCGGTAGCGTGTTGGATGTGGTCAATACCGAAACCGAATTACCAATTTCCTTTTGAATTTCGGGTAGTTGCGATTTTTTTCCTACAATCCGCACTGTGTCGCCCAATTCCAAGGTCGTATTTCTGGTTGGAAGAATTTCCATTCCCGCTCTGAATATGCGGGTAATATTTGCCTCGTAGCGACGGTAAATACCGATTTGTTCAATGGTTTTTCCCGCCAATTTTCGATTTGTAACCAATGCGTTAGCCATTGCCATAAAACCCGAAACTTCTTTTTTATTCTCCGGTTCCTCGTTCTCTCCTTTTTGTTTCGAGCCGGTTTTCAGTTGATTGTTATAATCTTCTATCTCTTTTTTTACATCAATCCGAAAAATAAGGCGTATCAAAATCATCGTCAGAATAACACCCAATACACCAAACGGATAAGCAACGGCATAAGCCATACCGATTAGTTCGATCATCTCTTTGCTGCCACTCAACACCTCTTGTGCCGCTCCAAGTCCAGGTGTATTGGTTACGGCTCCGCTCATAATTCCCGTGATAACCACCGGACTTACATCGGTAAAGAAGTAAAGACCAACCGTAATGAAAAGTCCAAGCGATACAAGAGTGATAGCCAACATATTCATCTTGAAACCATCGTTGCGAAGGGAACCCAGAAAACGAGGACCCACGTCGATTCCAATGGCGTAAATAAACAGGATTAATCCAAAATCTTTGATAAATTGCAAAATCTGGGCATTCAAGGGAGCCGACCCGCCGTGGGCTTTAAAACTCGCAAGCGCAAGTCCGGTAAACAAAACGCCGGCAATACCAAGTTTTACCCCTTTCAGTTCTAATTTGCCGATCGCTATGCCGATAAACGCCGTCAGACAAAGATAGACCAAGATAGAATCTATCCCCGTTCCGGTAAATAATTGAATGATAAAGTCCATAATATATTTTCATTTATTGTTCATAATGTTGCTTAAATTAAACGATTAAAAAAATCGCCTCATTGTTTGCGCTTTCAACTCCGTTTCGTCCCACTCTTCTTGCGGGTTGGAATCTTTTGTGATACCGCCGCCTACAAAAAGTTCGACACGCTCTTTTCCCATTTTCATACAACGCAGGTTGACAAAAAGATTCATCTGATTGGCAGCTGATACCGGACCTAAAAATCCGGAATAAAACTGCCTGTCGTGTCGTTCGCGTCTCAAAATCTCAGCCATTGCCCCCTGTTGCGGATAACCGCAGACAGCAGGGGTAGGATGCAATAATCGTATCAACCGGCTGACATCCGAACCGGATAAATCGGCGCGAACCGAAAAATCCGTCCGCAAATGCACGCACTCGCCGGCGTTGACCGGCTTCGGAAGACTCTCTGTCCGGTCGTTCAATTGGCAGTCGTCCAACACGCCGCGGATAAACCTGCTCACATATTCATGTTCTTCGTACTCTTTTTCGCTCCACGTTTTGTCCGGTATTTTTCGCGTTCCTGCTAAAGCGACCGTCTTCAACGCGCCGGAGCATACTTGCAAAAAAGGTTCCGGAGTAGCCCCCATCCAAACAGCTTTTCCGGGTATGAAGAAACAGTAAACGAATGCTTCCGGATAGTCTTGAACAAGCTTTTGAAATAAGTTGAAACAATCTTCCGGCGAATTTTCCAATGCAATGACGCGGGAGTAAACAATTTTCGACAATTCACCCTCTTTCAACAGTCGAATTAAATCCGAAACTTCTTCCAAATATGCCTCTTGTGTTTGTATTGGTTCAATGGTTTCCGAATTTTCCGCCTCGAAATGAACGGTTTGAATCCACGTTTCCAACATTTCATTCGGAGCTTCGTCCGTTAAGCAAAAATCTTCGCGGATAAACAGCGGCGGTGTTTCTTCCGAAATCATAAACGGTGCAATCAAGAATCCTTTTGTTTCGTTCCTTTCATCAAAACCGTTAAAAGAAGAGACAACAGGCGTATGTTGAACCCCCATTACCACCTCCTTTGTATCGGGTAACCGATAGCAGTAGAACGGAATATTCCGGCTTACACATTGATATTGAACTTCTTCTATCGACATATTATTAACCCGAAAGACAACAATAAAGCAAAAAACAACATATTGCGCGAAGTTTCTCCGATTAATGAATTTAACGCTTTGCCTGCTCTTATTTTACCTATTTTCCGCCAAGTGAAAAAATGAGGGATTAGATAAAACGAGATCAAAAAAGGAACTAAAATGTTTACGAATGTAAATTCAGGATCCTTTTCAGAAGCAAAAACAACACATACAATAAGTACCGCCGCTACGCCCGAAAATAGGTAAAGATAACGCCCGAACGGTTCGCCGAAACGGACAACAACGGTGCGTTTTCCCGCTTTTCGGTCGGTATCGCGGTCGCGATAGTTATTTAGTACCAACAACGTATTGACTACCATACCAATAGCCAAGCCCGAAAAAACAACCAGCTTCGTCCAAAACAACGCCTGCACATAAAACGTAAAACCGACGGCAACCAGCCCAAAAAAGACAATGACCGCCACATCGCCCAACCCATTGTATGCCAACGGATAAGGTCCCGAAGTGTAAAAATAGGCAAAAACGGCGCAAAAACATCCTACGAGAATCATCTCCCAACCGCCGTAATAAATCAATGTAGAACCGATTGCGCAGGCAAGCACGATGGTCAAGAAAATTCCTCTTTTCATTGCCGATGTGGAAATCCAACCTTGGGCGGTGGCGCGCAAAGGACCCGACCTATCTTCGCCGTCGCAACCTTTCAGGAAGTCAAACAGATCGTTAATCAAATTAGCCGCCACCTGCATCAGCATCGCAAAAAACAGGCAAGCCAGCGCAGGTATCCACTGAAACTCGTAATAATGATACGCCAACGCGCATCCCACCAATACAGGAACTACCGCTGCCGCCAATGTTTTCGGACGAGTAGCGAGTAGCCACGCTTGGGCTGAGGTTGTTGTAAGTTGTTGCAGGTTCAACATCGGTAGTAAGCAATAATCAGGTTTTTATCTCGCAACCCGATAAGCGTATTCATATAATCTTTTCGTTCAATCTGCTTCATGTTTTTTTATTTCACAGACCAAAGTTCCTGTTTTTCGGAAGTTTGGTCTGTAAAATTACAGACTATTTTTGAGATAAGGATAAATACAGAAGGGAAAATTCAAAAGAAACTCAAAATATTTTTTATGCTTATCAGCAATATTGCCCCAAATGTCAAAGTCAATGAATTTTATAAACACAAAGACACAAAGAACACGAAGTTGTGTCTACTTTTTTATTTTCTTTAGTGTGCTTCGTGTCTTCGTGTTTACTATTTTTCATTAGGGGCAACATTGCTGATAAGCATTATATTTTTTAATTCATTTTTCTTTCGTTTTTTTTGTTGAAAAAATTTTTTTTTGAATTATTACAAATTTTATCTACATTTGTATCATAATAATTTTTTTTAGGATTGAAAAAATGGCAAAAAGTAAAGTATTTAAAAAGATGGCGATTGGGGCGGTGGCATTGTTTACGATTGGAGCGGGAGCACCTGGGATGATGGCACAAGATGCGAAAGACGCGGTTGCGTTTGAGAAGCTTACGAAGGAGAAGATTTTGAATGGTAACTGGGATGTTTTACAAGCGGGGATTACGGGCGGACTTTTTACCAAAGAAGAGCTTATTACGATTGCAGAAACTGCGATTGAATTTGACAGAGATGGGGTAACGCCTAAGGAGGACGGTGCGGTTTTTGCACTTATGGGAAAGAATGTTCCTGAAGTAAACGAAGTTATTGCACAATCTAATGATATGCGTATTTTAGCGGCAGTTGCGAAGAAAGAGCTTTCGCTTGCGGCAACATTAGGCGTTGCGAAAAAGGCTGTTGATTATAGCTCGCAAAATAAAAAAGATATTTCTAATTATGAGGTTTATGAAGCGCTTCTTGAAAAGAATGTTCCCGAAGTTAATGCGCAACTTGGTAAAACGAATGATGCTAAGCTATTGCAAAAACTTGTAGAGAGAAACATTACAGAAGAATTGGCGATTAACATTGCGGCAAAAGCGGTTGAAATGACACACGGACCTAAAATGGAAGCTGAAAACGCGATTTTGGCAGAATTGCTTAAAAAAGAGATGGTTCCTGTATTCGAAGTTTTATCTAATTCAAGTGATAGAGACATACTTGCAGCGATTGCACAAAAGAAAATACCGGCGTCTTTATCGGTTTCACTTGCGAAAAAAGCGTTAGAGCCGGTTAATGATAAGGCTGCAAAGGCTGCAAACGATAGATTGATAGATGCACTATTGGAAAAGAAAGATGTACAGGTTATACGTGTGCTTGCTTCTTCACCGGACGGTGCTATGGCTAAAAAAATCGAAATGACTATGGAAAATATAAAGAGATAGTTTCTATAAGTAAAAATAGTTTCTACTATAAAGCTGAGGTGGTTGCCTTGGCTTTATTTTTTTATGCGCTTTATGGAATGATGGATTCTTGACACGTTTACAAGTTAAACGACAAAACTCTTTCCGTATACAAAAATTTCATACGAAAAGAGTTGTCGTTTATACACAAATTTTCGCGCGAGCTATGCCCTCGCTTGTGGTAAATTGCACATTAGGCGTTTGGTATTTAGCCAAATGTACTCGGATAAACATGAATTATTACCAAAATTTTTCTGACGAAAGAATCATAGTATTTTATAAGAATCACCAATAGAATAAGACCCCAAAATCTCATTCCTAATCCTTGTGCTGGCGCTGGTCTGTGACCAATGCCTTGTTAGAAATTTATATTTTCCTCTCTAATTATACATCATCATTTTTTTAGACTGACAAGGCACTGGTCACAGACCAGCGCCAGCCTCGGTGAATTTTCTGTAAGTTAAAAACGAAAACTAAACTGATTTACTACTGCTTCAATTATAAAGAATAGTATTACCAATACAAAAGACAATGTATATCTTATAATTATATATTTTTTTTGCTCTGAATAGAAAAACAAATATCGCTTCTTGATAGATTTTTTTGCTTTTTTTTCTATATCAGTTTCTGAATCATACTCCTCTTTTGCTTGAATAGAAAAATCTTTTAATTTTATCGTAGTCAAATAAAAAATAAACGATGAAATAGTCAATAAAATAACCTTAATAATAGCAACAATATCAAACTTAGCATCAAAATCTATTTTTAATCCTATTGTATAATTGGCTAAAAGAGAAAACATTAAAATAGATATTATTTCTAATATACGCAAATGATGTCTAATCATATCAGGGTCGTTTTAATAGGTATTGTATTACTATTATACTATCATTAGGAATTGTCTTATTTCTATTACAAATTGTTAAAATTTCTTCTAAAATAGTTGCATCAATATTGATAGAATTATCGATATCAATTAAGAGTTGATTTAGACCCATTGTCTGATTATCATTTCTTGATGAATTGATAGCAACTTGAATCATATATTTTATTTTTGTCTTTAAATCTTTGCTCAAATTTTGAGCAGTTAATGTTCTCTCGTTTTTATTATTTTCAGAATCCTTTTTAGTTATTTCACTTTCAGAGTTTATATTTTCATTTTTTATTTCCTTTTCTTTTGTATTCTCTTGTTTTTTCGTTTTAAATTTAGATAAGAATGCTTTAAAATCTTGCAATATCATTTCGTTTAGAAGTACCGACTTGAAAAGAAAATCAACTCTAATATTTAGATTTTCTTGAATGTCTTTTTTGTACAAAGGAAGTTTATATATGTTCACATCAACATCTTTGTGATGTTTTTTTATGTAAGCCATTTCTTTTTCGTCAATTGTTTTTAAATATTGAATAAAAGTCAATGATGTTTTCAGGCAACATATCGCATAGTTTCTTCTTTCCAACTCGTTACTATGAGATTGGATAAAAGATTCCTTTATTATTTTTGTCGGCAATGGTGTATCCAAAGCACATTGATACAAAACATCAATATCTGAAAATATAAAATCCAAACTTTCTCTTCCTTTTTTAGTTACTACTATTTCAGGATTATCAATATCTGTTGTCGCATCTGGATTATCTTCTTCTCCGTGTAACCTAACCAAAGAAAATTTTGTTAATTTCGACAGATTTCGTTCAATTTCTACCCTATCATAACCAAAAAGATTATGAACTGTATCAATCAAAGAATTTTTATATTCTCCTTTATCCTCTGCGTAAGATGATAAAAATTGTAAAATTCTTGTGTTGCATAACCCGTGCCATTTTAATTTGCTTTCTTTTGGTATAATCTCTTGATTGTAATAAAAAAGATTGAACAATATCCACCCTAACTCTATTCCTTTACGGGCGAAAGAATTTAGAGAAAAATGCCCATTGAGCAACAAATGTGTTGGTAGATAACTATCTATAAATGTATCAATATGTTCATCTGAAAAATTATATTTGTTTTGAAAATGAATTAATGCAGGAATTAAAGAAAATTTATTTTGCAATAAATAACCAATATGTTTATCTTTTTCTAAAAAATTATTCAAAAAGCGACTACTATTTTTGTGATGGATAATTTTTTCAAACATTTTTAGAACATTAGATGCTGGTAACTTATCTCTAAGGAAACCATATCTTCGCTCAAAAACAGACATCTTTTCTTTTGCATTATTAGCCTTAATAAATTTATGAATCACATTATATCTATTGTAGCCTTCTCGCTTTGAACAATCGCATTGAGCCTTATAATCCCAAAAGGTATTTTTTCTGACTATTATTGCAACTCCTCCGCCAACTCCTTCATCAGTTAAATATTTAGAGCTAAATGTGCATATTTTTTGCAAAATAAACTTGTACGATTGCAGATATTTTCCTTTTGTGTCATATTTTTTGTAATTATCTACACTGTCAATAATTCTAAAAAGTTTATAGCCTTTTGCTTGCAATATTTTTTGAATTTCTTTTGATAATTTCAACCAATTAAAAACTTCTTTCTTGTATTTTGGCAAAATACCCAAACTTGATTTAAACACAATATCTCTACCATAATGTTTTTCATTTTCGTAAATTGAATTATGACATTTTTCTATTATGTCTACAATTGCTACCGGTGAGGATTTATCGTCATCAGATTCTTTCCTATCGCCCGAAGTTTTCAAACTAATTATACTACCTCTCAATTCGTTAATTATTTGATGAAAAAAAGGTCTTTTTTCTGATTTATAAAATTTGCAAAGAACGTATAAAAATTGTATATCAAAATACTTACCAATAACATCTTCATCCGGTTTAACCTTATCATATCCACTAATGTCACCTACACTACTAATGCCTCCTACAATATTCATTAGTTTTTCGCAATCACATCTAATCCAAAAAATCTTTTTTGCCTCTAACGATTCTGACGAATCATTGTTACTGTTTCTTTTTATCCAAATATTTTGAGATAATGTTTTCCCTGTACTTTTTGCACAAGCCAAAAACTTGATTGTTTTTTTTTCGCTTTCTGATAACTCTGCCAATTGTTCACTTATGGTGTCATAAAGTTTTGTATCTATAAAATACTGTTCGGGCAAATAAACACCTTTTGGATTTAATGATTCTGAATTTAATGATTCTGAACGAAACATTGCTTTTTGAATACTTAAAAAATCTCTTTTATCTGTTTTTGTAAGACTTTCAAATATTTCCCAACAATTATTAGCATTTAATGCGTCTCTTTTAGAATTGAGAAAGTTTGCAAAATTTGTATCCAAAAATTCAGGCAAAGAAAAAGTTTGAGTTATGAGTTTTTCTTTTTTTAAACATTGATTTTTTTGTTCCATAATATTTTATTTAAAGTCTATTCGCCTTGTTTTGTGCTTATTCGTTAACGTGTTTTGAATCTTAATTTTTGCAAAAATAATAAAAAAGGAGTTTTGTTAAAATAAAAAAAAGGATGTTTCAAAACATTTTTGAAACACCCCCTCCTTTTTCATTAACTAACTATTTCCCTTAAATCTTCAAAAAATCACAAACCTCCCCATAAACATTCTCCCCCGTAAACCCAAATTTTTCATCCAATACATTCGCAGGAGCGGAATACCCAAAATGATCTAACCCCCAAACACGACCGTGAACGCCGACTAAGCCGCGCAATGTAACCGGCAATCCTGCCGTCAATCCAAAAGTCGGAACGTCCGCAGGCAATATTACTTCTTGATATGAGGCTGATTGTGAGCGGAAAAGTCCTTCTGATGGAGCCGAAACGATTTGAATATTCAGTTTTTTACGTTCTTCCAACAATTTAGCGCCTTCAAAAAGTGTGGAAACTTCCGAACCGCTTGCTACTAACACAATATCCGGTTTTCCAACGGCTCTTTTTGCAATGTAAGCGCCTTTTTCTGCTTGCAACGCATCTTGGTAGCGATTTCCGCATGAAGGAAGGTCTTTTACATTTTGACGCGAAAGAATCAATCCGGTAGGAGAGTCGGTATTTTCCAACGCCATTTTCCACGCTACGGTGGTTTCGTGTACGTCTGCCGGACGGAGAATTAACATACTGTTTTTGCCGCTGTGGTTTTTTACTTGCTCCATCAGGCGGGCTTGCGCCTCTTGCTCGATTGGTTGGTGTGTCGGTCCGTCTTCGCCTACACGGAAGGCATCGTGCGACCAAATGTATATTACCGGAAGCTGCATCAGCGCCGACATACGGAAAGCCGGTTTCATATAGTCCGAGAAAACGAAGAACGTACCACAAGCAGCCAATACGCCGCCGTGAAGCGCAATCCCGTTCATAATACACGCCATTGTCAATTCGCAAACGCCGGCTTGCAAGAAAGAACCTGAAAAATCGCCGCGTGTAAGCGCTTTGGTGTTTTTCAAGAATCCGTCCGTTTTATCCGAGTTGGACAAGTCGGCAGAGGAGACAATCATATTTTCTACCTCTTTGGCAAGTACGCCAAGTACAGTAGCCGAAGCGGTGCGGGTTGCTTGATTTTCTTTTTGTTCGATTTTTGAGAAATCAACGGCAGGCACTTTTTCGTTGAAGAATTTATCTAATTTTTGCGCAAGAGCCGGATTTTCTTTTGCCCAAGCGGCTTGTTCCGCTTTCTTTTGAGCGGCAATTTTTGTCAACTCTTCCGCTCTTTTTGCATAAAGATTTTCTACTTCCGGAAAAACTTGGAACGGATTTTCAGGGCATCCTCCTAAGTTTTTGTAAGTAGAAACGACACAAACGCCGGCAGCGGAGAGCGGTTGCCCGTGCGTGGAAACTTTGTTTTCCATACTGCTACCGTCGGCTGCGAGACTGCCTTTGCCCATAATTGTTTTTCCGATAATAAGGGTAGGACGTTCTTTTTCTTGGTTTGCCTGTGTAAGCGCGTCGATGATTTGTTGGGCATCGTTTCCGTCAATAGTGATTACGTTCCAATTCCAAGCCTTGTATTTCATTTCGACATCTTCGTTTGAAACTTCGTCCACACGGGTTGAAAGTTGTACATTGTTTGCATCGTAATACATAATCAGGTTGTGAAGTCCCAGGGTTCCGGCAATGCGTCCGGCTCCCTGCGAGATTTCTTCCTGAATACCTCCGTCAGAAATAAACGTATAAACTTTGTGGCTCATCCATTCGCCGAAACGGGCGCAAAGAAATCTTTCGGCAATGGCAGCGCCGACCGCCATTACGTGTCCTTGTCCGAGCGGACCGGAGGTATTTTCTATTCCTCGTGCAAAATCCACTTCCGGATGTCCCGAAGTCGGACTTCCCCATTGGCGGAAATTGCGGATGTCTTCCATCTCAAATTTTCCAGCGAGCAACAGCACGGAGTAAAGCATTGGAGACATGTGTCCGGGATCGAGGAAAAAACGGTCGCGGTTAATCCACGTCATATCCGTTGGGTCGTAAGTTAAGAACTTGGAATAAAGCACGTTGATGAAATCAGCTCCCCCCATTGATCCTCCGGGGTGTCCTGATTTTGATTTTTCTACCATTGCTGCGGTCAATATTCTGATATTGTCGGCAGCTTGATTTAATGTTTTTACGTTGCTCATAAGAGTAATATTTTTAAAGTATTAATTAAAGTAATGTATTTTCATTCAATATCGTTTAGTTAAGTAATGTGTAAAAAATAAGTTGCTCTAATTTTATGTTCAAAGTTTAAGGTTCAAGGTTCAAATCGCAACCTTAAACTTTGAACCTTGAACTTTTGAACCTTTTATTTTTTACACGTTACTAAGGATGAATTATAAACACAAAGAGCACAAAGTTTTTTTAATTTTTCTTCATGTTCTTTGTGCCTTTGTGTTTATTCTGTTCATCGTGTGCAATGTTTGTTTCTTAACTAAACGACACTGTATTTTTATTTGGTAAATGGAAAAAAATAACTTATTGTGTACCGGAAACCCCAAGTGTCGTTCTCCTTTTCTCCAAATCCGGGTGCAAAAGACGAACGGACAACTTTGTCTCCTTCCCGTTTTTCTTTGATGTATAAGAATTGCCTAAACCGGGCGCTTACCCCCAAGCAAAAATTTTTATAGATCGGAGTTCTTACGCCCGCCACAAATTCAGCCCATTGACCTATCGTAGAGCCTTTTGCATTGAGATAAGTTTCATCATTCCAATAAAAATCTTTTACCATTAAATTTTCAATTTTATAGTTGAAAGGAGAAATGCCGTATCGTATTCCTAAAAAACCGATAGGGATTGCATTTTTCGTATGATCTTTTGACGACAGAAGATTGAAATCTACTCCGATTTTATAATAAGTCCCGTTTACGTGATACCGGTAATTGGGGGGTTGCTCAATCATTTCCGGAGTAAGATACGAGTAATAGGAGGCTCCTTCATAAGTTGCATATCCCACCTCGATGACCGGAAAAACAGTACGAAGAAGGTCAGCCTGAACAGAGGCATTTACTCCGAATCTATTGGGATTTAATGCGGACAAAAACGGATCTGCAAGGTCAAAATCGACCGAGAAGCCATAAAATGTCCTTTTGGACTCGTCATTTTCTCCCGCAACAATGAAAAACGCATTGCTCCAAAGGAGTAAAATGCTAATAATTTTTAAAATATATTTTGATATGCGGTTCATTATAATTGGTTACAATTGAGCTTATTACTGATTCATTGAATATAATTGCGTCATCGCCTATATTGTGGCGCGTATGCCGCACTTCGTCCAACCGGAAAGTAGTCAGACAGCCACATTCTGCCGAAACAAATTCTTGAGTATTCGTATGTTTGATGATCAATGTATCTTCTACGGATACGGTTTCTTCCAATTCATTGTTGTAAGTAGAGGTAATCAAAAAATCGGTCGAATTTTCAAATTTTTTCAATGAAAGCAGCATCACTCGTTGCCCATTTCTTTCCATTTTTTCAAAAACACTATCATTTCCGATACCCTTTATTTCTAATGTTTCAAAAAAATTGGGCGGAACTTGTTGCGATGTATCGATGTAGGAATAAAACGAAACCAGCAACGGGACAAACATCGGCTCCTTGCAGTGATGGTTGCTGCACGAAGTAAAAAAAAACAAAAGAGCGACTAAGAAAAATCCTATCTTCTGTTTTTTCTTGCTTTGTGTATAGTTATTAACTATAAGATGATTCATTGTTTTTCTATTTTTCAGACATTAAAGTCTGATTTAGTTTGCGCAAATTTACGTCTTTTTTCATAGAAAAACAAAACATCTAAATTTCATTATTGTACAAAAATGTTGCTGCTTAACCTGAGTTTTGGATAAGCGAGATTCCTCCCTCCACTTCGTTGCAGTCGGAATGACCAGTATTTCTGGTGTGCGAGGGAGTGAAAAGCAGCGGCTTTGCCGCTGCTTTTCACTCCAATACCCTACTTTGACAAGTCAAGAAATCATTCCGACCACAACGTAGTGGAGGGAAGAATCTTTTTTCTGCTGAAAATCAATAGAATAAGAAAATTCTTATTCAAAACTCAGGTTTATAGATTGATGGATGCTCCTCCCATAAACGTCGCCTTAGGCATTGGGTAACCGAGCATCGTTTCATATTCTTGCCACAGCAGATTGTCTCCCTTAACAAAAACTTCCATCCATTTCAACGGGCGATAAGTTACCCGCGCATCCACTAATGTGTAATTGCTTACTTGGGCATTCTCGCCGGTTGACAGGTATAACTTGTCGATTACCTGCGCGCCTGCACTCAAGGTAAACTTACCAGGACGATAAATTACTCCTGCATAAAACTTATTTCTTGGTGCGCCAGTAATCGGTTTTTCCATGTCTAAATAGCTGTAATTCGAGTTTAGACTAAGGTTTTTCAGTATATGATAATGCAAGCTAAATTCGATTCCTTTGTTGGAGAACTCTCCTACATTCCTGTTTTGCACACGACCCTCACCCACTTGAACAGTCTCTATCATGTTATCTCCCTTGATAGCATATAAGGTTAATTCCATAGCCAATCGATTGTTCTGCAAGTGTTGTAATACGGTAAAGTCATAGCTAAAACTTCGTTCCGGCAGTAAATTTTCGTTGGCAGCCGCAAACATATATAATTCCCGCATATTAGGAGTCCGGAAACCTTTCGAGAATGAAAATTTTAGTTGTGTTTGCTTGGCAGCCCTGAACGAAACACCGGCTTGCGGCACCCATTCGCTACCATACAACTCGTGGTTTTCCAAACGTAATCCTGCATCAAACATAAATCTCCAAACGAACTGTTGAGCAAGGAGATACCCTGCAACTTCATTTAGTTTAACATGGTCGGCGTATACCTCGGTTACAGGGTTACGATAAGCATTACCGCCATACAGTTTTGTGTCAAATCCGCCCGTAATTGTACTTCCTTTAAACAGGTTTACAGCCTGAAAAATATTTACTCCACCCATATAATCTGTTGAGTTGAAAAGATATGGTTGAGGGGTTCCTCCTGCAAAATAACCATCATTGATTTCATGATTTCCCCAGTTATAGTAAAAATTTACCGCCCCTCTTGTTTTTCTATAATTGTTTTCAACAGAAAGTCCTGACATACCACGCACTATATCGGTCGTACCATCCAATAAAGGGCGACTTTTTTCTCCGGGAACTTGCGCCTCAGCTTTTACTATGTTTACATTGCCTGTAACCTTCCATTCTTTCGACATATCATAACCCAGCTTAGCAAATCCTGTCAATGATTCGAATTCGGAATTTTTACGATGTCCGTCCGTCCGTTCATAATTAGCGGCGACAACACCAGAAAACCGTTCTTTACGATAAGTATTCGTTAAAGAATACCCTTGTGTACCATACGAACCTCCCATTAATTTTGCAGAAAATCGGTTGCCGTCTTCCGTAGCCTGACGGGTAATAATATTGATCGCTCCTCCCATTGCATTGGAACCATACAATATAGATGCAGCACCCCGCGAAACCTCTACCCGTTGCGCGTCGGATGCAATATAAGCATCAGCAATAGGATGTCCGTAGATAGCGGCATATTGCGGATGTCCATCAATAAGGATGAGTATTTGCCCCGAACGTCCGGAAAAACCACGCATATTAATACCGCCTGCCGCTCCACCCGATACGCCATAACCAGCCATACCGCGTGAAGTTACAAAAAGCCCGGGAACTTGTTGTGATAGAACGGGAAGCAAAGAGATTTCTTTACTTTGTTCGATTGCATTGCGATTTACGATACTTACCGGAACGGGGATCATATTGCGCGGGACAGGTACCCGTGTGCCCGTTACTACTACTTCGTCAAGTCTTACAGCTAAAGTGTCTCCCTGAGCAAAAAGGTTGAACGAAAATCCCCAAAAGCAAAAAATGCTTATTAATAAAATGTGTTTCATAACGAAAAAGTGTTACTATATTTTTAAAAAGTGTTACTGTTTGATTAAAAAAATTATCCCGTTAGGGGGGACATTTGTACTATTCCAATTTTCAATTCGCATTATTCTTTCAAAACATCTTTCAAGATATCGCTTCGTGTCATCACCAATTTACCGTGCCGCAACCCTTTCAAAGCAATTAATTTGTCGGACAATTCCGTCAAACGGTATGACTGTCCTTGCACAGCAATGATTTCCATACTGGTTTCATACGAAAGCTGGAAACGCTGTATGGCAAGTATTTCCTTATGATAATCGTGTTGAATGTCGGCTATCCGATTGAGCAATTCGCGCCGGTGATGATCGAATACCAGTGTGATAGCCCCTGCAACCATATTATTACACTGCCATTTTTTCTCCACCAAGTTTCTTTCAATCAACTGACGAATCGCTTGCGAACGATTCGGAAAATTATTTTCTACCACATAATTATCCAAAGCTTCAAGCAATTCGCTCTCCAAAGAAACGCCAAAACGAGTTACTCCCATGTGTTACGTTTTAAGAAAATCGTGTCGCAAATATAAAATAAAAAAAAGAATCAACAAACGATTCTTTTGATAAATCTCATATTTTTTTCAACTTAAAGCCTGTTTAAATTTCATTCAAAAACGTTTAGTTAAGAAACAAACACTGCACACAATGAACAATATTAAACACAAAGGCATGAAGAACACGAAGAAAAATCAAAAAAAACTTTGTGATCTTCGTGTCTTTGTGTTTATAATTTATCCTTAACTAAATGACTTAAAAAAACAAATAAAATAATACCCCAAAAAGGAATTAACCATTTATATTTATTGGACAATTAAAATTAAGGCATTAAATTTGTATTTGAACAATAATTGAAAAAAATATGCCTCAACCTTTGGCGGAACGCGCTCGTCCGCAAACGATAGAAGATTACATCGGTCAAAAACATTTAGTGGGAGAACAGTCGATTTTACGCCGTATGCTCGAATCGGGACACGTTTCTTCCTTTATCCTTTGGGGTCCTCCGGGAGTGGGAAAAACGACCTTGGCTAATATTATTGCCCAAAAATTGGAGCGTCCTTTTTTTACGCTGAGCGCCGTCAGTTCGGGTGTAAAAGAGGTGCGCGAAGTGATTGAGAAAGCGAAAAGCACCCGTTTTTTTAATTCGCCTACTCCTATCCTGTTTATTGATGAAATCCACCGTTTTTCCAAATCGCAACAGGATTCACTGCTCGGTGCAGTCGAGCAAGGTATCATCATACTGATTGGAGCCACTACCGAAAATCCTTCTTTTGAAGTAATTACCCCTCTCCTATCCCGCTGTCAGGTTTACGTGTTGAAATCGTTGGAAAAAGAAGATTTGCTGGAACTTGCCAACCGGATTATCAAGCAGGACGTGGAATTAAAAAAGAAAAATATCGTGCTGGAAGAGACGGAATCCCTACTGCGATTTTCCGGAGGAGATGCCCGTAAACTTTTAAACATCATAGAATTAGTTGTCAATGCGGAAGCAGAAAACGATACCATCAACATCACAAACGAAAAAGTAGTCGAACGGCTGCAACAAAATCCGAATGCTTACGATAAAAACGGAGAAATGCACTACGATATTATCTCCGCCTTTATCAAATCCATTCGAGGAAGCGATCCGGATGCCGCTATTTATTGGTTAGCCCGAATGGTTGCCGGCGGAGAAGACCCGAAGTTTATCGCTCGAAGATTGGTTATCTCCGCAGCCGAAGACATCGGTTTGGCAAATCCGAATGCGCTTCTATTGGCAAATGCCTGTTTCGATGCCCTGCAAAAAATCAGCTGGCCCGAAGGAAGGATTATTTTAGCGGAAACAACCATTTATCTGGCTACAAGTCCCAAAAGCAATTCCGCTTATTTAGCCATTGATGACGCATTGGCATTAGTTCAAGAAACGGGAGACCTTCCCATTCCTTTGCACTTACGAAATGCTCCGACCAAATTGATGAAAGAGTTGAATTACGGGAAAAATTATAAATACGCCCACGATTTCAAAGACAATTTTGTGCAACAGGATTATTTACCCCAAGAAATCAAAAATCGCCGGATATGGAAACCTCAAAACAATCCGGCGGAGAGTAAATTGACGGAGAGTTTACGAAAATTGTGGGGAGAGAGGTTTTAAAATAATCCCAATCTATATCTATATCTACATCTATATGAATTGGTTGGGTATTACTCTTTGTCAAACCTGTTAAGTTTTTGAAACTTAACAGGTTTTGTGGTTTTGTCTGAAAAATTGTGAGGAAAGAAGTTTTAGGAAACCAAATATCGCTAATCTATTTTACCTATTCCCAGCACTCTTCCCCGCGAAAGAAAAACCTCTCCCCTCTTAAATCCGGTTCCGGAGATACGTTATTCAAATACAATTGTCCGGTACCCAGCCCTTGCGGTAGCGGATTATCTAAGCGGTACGTCCACTGCGCAATGGCATTCAGCCCGATATTCGATTCCAATGCCGAAGTAATCCACCATTCAATTCCAAGTTCCTTTGCCCAATCAATCCACTCCTGTATCCCACAGAAACCGCCGTGTAAACTTGGCTTCAACACAATGTATTGGGGGTGAATTTCTTTCAAAAGTTGATGTTTTTCCTCTTTAGAAAAATGTCCGATTAATTCCTCGTCTAATGCTATCGGAAGTGGCGTTTTGTGGCACAAATCAGACATAATGTCCAATTTTCCTGCCTTTATAGGTTGTTCGATTGAATGTAAATCCAATTGAGCTAACTGTTCCAATTTCATCAATGCCTCTTCGGGCGCAAAAGCGCCGTTGGCATCTACACGCAATTCAATTTCTTGCCGGCTGAACTCTTTCCTAATTTGTTTCAACAGTTCTAATTCTTCTTCAAAATGAATCGCACCGATTTTTAATTTAATGCAGGAAAAGCCTTTTTCAATCTTTTCAATGATTTGTCGCCGCATCTCCTCTTTTGTTCCCATCCAAATTAATCCGTTAATGCGGATAAAATCCTTTCCTTGCGTAAAATCGGAAGGGAACGGTTGACGGATACCACCGTTTTCCAAATCGGCAAAAGCCATTTCCAAACCACAAATAATGGAAGGGAAACGGCTGAATTTCTCTCGAAAGTTTTCTTTGTATGCTTCAATATTCCAACAGACATCAGCCAGTACATTTTCATATTCAGGCACATCATCAACGCTCAGTCCACGAAAGACAGCACACTCCCCTATTCCCAAAACAGTCGGGTTATTGTCGTCGAAAATACGGACGAAAAAGGTTTCTTTTTCTGTTAAAACTCCGCGTGAAGTTCCACTTGGGGTTTTGAATTGTAAGAGGTAACGGGTATAAGAAGCGTGTAACATCTAATGTGTTTTTATAATTTCTGTCATTTCTTTTGTTTCAAAAAACAATTGCATTTGGGTCATTCCCGAGTGAGGATTGCTAAAATCAAAAACAGGTAATTTCTTTGCATTTTTTATTGCAGTATTTATAAATGGCTTTAACTGTAAATAAATGTCGTTATTTTGTTTTGTGTGAAATTTTTCGGATTTGCTGTAGTTAGCCAAATGTTTTTTCAATTCTTTTTCAAGTTTCTCGTAAGTGGCAAAAGGTTTGGAAGTTTCCACAAAATGCAATAAATACCAATACTCCAAACATGGATTGTTTATGATAACGGTAACTTTCTCGCAATAATTTTTGATTAATTTTTCATGGTACTCTTTAAATTCTTGCAATACACTTTTCTTGCCTTTTTTCACTTGATCTGTTTCGCGAATAATCACGTCAAAATCAACAATCCAAAAAACCTTATCATAATTATTCGAAAGTTGGACTACTAAACTATGTTGCTCTGAAAATGTTTTCTTTTGAGGCAGTTTGGGTTCTAAAGTAACATTGATAGTTTGCTCGTTTCTTTTGAGCATTTGCACATACCAAAATTCACATTCTCCATCTACGACAAATGCAAACCTCTTTTCTCCCTTAGATTTTTGTGATAATTTTTTATTCGGTCTCATCGTCAATATCAATATAGTAATCGCTTAAATTAGGTACTCCTCCTAATTTTCCAAATTTGTATGCATTATAGATATTACTTGTATCTCTGATTACAGATGTATCAAAATCGGATATGGAATATAATTCTGTTGCTGACTCCTCTGTTTTATTTGTAATCCAAATAGCATCGTTTCTAAATATGTCCCTGTTATCCAAAATTTCTCGATTATGAGTAGTTGCTATAATTTGAGATTTTTTTGAGTTTATCAAGAACGATAATAAAAAGTGGATAAATAAGTCAGGATGTAGAGAAGATTCGAGTTCATCTATTGAATAAACTGTTGAATTTGTTATCAGTAATGCCAATAACCCTGCGATACCATAATATCTTTTTGTGCCTTGCGATTCTTGTTCAAAGCTTAAATTATATTGTTTGTTGTTAACAGAATGCTCAAACTCTAAGTTGATTGTTGAAAGTTTTTTGTCTGATATTACTCGATAATTTCTATCTTTTTCATCATTAGGTCTATATTTCTTTGTATTATCGATAAAATCAATCAATCCATTAGGCATATCAATGATTTCTTCTTTGAAAATGATATTTGAAATATTAAAATCTGCTTTTTGGAGAATTTCTAAAACAGTTTTTTTTGATATTTCTGTTTTTTCTATTCGAGAGGAAGTCATTTTTTCAAGTTCTGTGTTTGGTTCAATAATTTGATTCAAATAACTTATAAACCAATCTGTAACATCTTTTAATTCCTTCATAAAAAAATTGATTTTTAAGAACCCTCCCAAAACTGTATTGTTCCAAAGTGTTATATTTTCGAATTGTTGTTCTGTAATTTTATCAATTTTTGTTTTATTCCCAAATTTTATTTTTGTTGTTTGATTTTCAAAATTGGTTGTTCGACTGAAAACATTATATTTTTTGAGGTTATAACTATACAGTTCTTCACATACAATGGCATTTTTATTTAATTCTACTTGATATAAGTACCGCACATTATTTTGAAGAAAATCAATTTCAAAAATTGTATTTTGTAAAGGAGTTTTTTCGTCAAATCTGAACGGTTCAAAATTCAATGTTTCCGTTTTTTTGCTTTTTGGATTTAAAACAAGCGTACGCAAAAAATCCAATGACTTTAAAATAGTCGTTTTCCCTGAAGCATTCGCCCCATAAATCAAACCTAATTTTAGTAAACGTAGACCATTTGCGTTAATCACATAATAATCTTCCAAATGCTTGGACTTATCGGCTTCAAAAGACAATGTTTGTTTATCTTTTATTGAACCAAAATTTTGAACACTGAAATTCACTATCATTTTGTTTGACATTGAAGTTGTATTGCAAAAATACACATAAAAAACAATATATTATATGTTTTTGCGTGATTTTTTGTAAATCATTTACAATTTCTCGGGTTTAATCACGGAAACTTAGGAAACTTCTGAAAATCCGGCGCCCTCTTTTCAAGAAAAGCATTTTTCCCCTCTTGCGCTTCCTCCATCAAGTAATACATCAACGTAGCATCTCCAGCAAATTCCATTAAACCGCGCTGTCCGTCAAGCTCGGCATTCAATCCGCGCTTAATCATACGGATAGCCATCGGGCTGCGTTGCAGGATGGTTTCGCACCAGGATACGGTTTCGTCTTCTAATTGTTCTAATGGAACAACTTTGTTGACCATTCCCATATCTTCCGCCTCTTTGGCTGAATATTGACGGCAGAGGAACCAAATTTCGCGCGCTTTTTTCTGTCCCACGCAACGAGCCAAGTAAGAAGAGCCGAATCCGGCATCAAAACTACCGACCTTTGGTCCCGTTTGCCCAAAAATGGCATTCTCCGAAGCAATGGTCAAGTCGCATATAACGTGCAACACGTGTCCGCCACCGATTGCAAAACCGTTTACCATCGCAATAACAGGTTTCGGAATCGCGCGAATCGCCTTGTGCAAATCCAACACATTCAGGCGTGGAACACCATGCCCATCGACATATCCGCCGATTCCTTTCACATTTTGGTCGCCGCCGGAACAGAAAGCCTTGTCGCCCGCGCCGGTCAGTACGATAACGCCGATTTCGCTCCGTTCGCGACAAATATTCATTGCATCGAGCATTTCTTCTACTGTCAGCGGACGAAAAGCATTGCGTACCTCCTCCCTGTTGATGGTGATTTTTGCAATTCCTTCAAAAAATTCAAATTTGATGTCTTGATACTCTTTGACTGTTTCCCAATTTCTTTTTTGCATATCTTTTATTTTTATTTCCTGTTTTTTTGACGAAACAAATGTATATATTTTTTTAACGGCTTACTCCTGCCGTCTTCAACGTTTTACTGACAAAAAACAACGCTCCTAAAAACAGCATTATCGTTCCTGTCCCCATCATTATGTAATTTATATTGATAATATCCCCAAGAGGTCCGAAAAACAACATTCCAACAGGCATTGCAACACTTCCAAGCATCGTAAAAACAGATAATATACGTCCCAAATAATCGGGCGCAACTTTCTCTTGCAACAAAGTCATACTTGGAGCATTGTAGTACGAATAAACGATTCCGGAAATCCCCATACAGATAAGGTATGGAATGAAGTTAGTCCACACGCCCAACAAAATAGTCATTATTCCCAAAACGGAAGAACTCAAACCGATGGAATATATTTTATTGCGGAAACTCCATATTCCGACAAGCACTCCGCCCAACATCATTCCGCCTGCCCAAACAATTTCGATTGCCGTCAACCGCCATATATCGGCTCCAAAATTGCGCGTTACCTGCAACGGCGATAAAATGGCTACGGGAGACACTGCAATCATATAGACCGTGGTAATGATTATAAGCAGAAACAGGTATCTTTGGGATTTTATGTATTTCAATCCGTCAATCAATTCCTTGAAATGCGAACTATTTTCCCTGCTTTCCTTTTTACCGGACGCGCGCGGAACTTTTACAAGAAAATAAAGGATACAGATAGCGATTGAGGCAGTTATTACATCAACGAAAAACAGCGTTTCCAACGGTGCAAGCGACATCAACGCAGCGCTGAGAACGGGCGAAACTAAATATATTCCCGATTGGATGCTGCCATTAATTCCATTAATTCGCAACAGTTTATCTTCGGGAACAATAAAAGGGATAAGCGAAACTACCGCCGGCTGCTGAACGCCCTGTCCCAACGCCCGCATAAATGCAGCAATCAGCAGAAGTACCATACTATCATACCCTGCAAATAGGGATATGGCGATTGCCAAACTAACAAAAGCAATAGAGCCGTCAGCAATATTTATCAGATGTTTTTTGTTGTACCTATCTGCCCAAACCCCTCCGAACAATGATGTAAAGAAAGTCGGCAGTACGGCAACAATAATATAAAGCGTCATCATCGAACCCGATTGAGTTTTCAAAACGATGTGCCACATAATTGCGTATTGCACAAGCATTGTTCCCAGCAGGGACATTGTTTGGCTTGTCAAAAACAAGATTGTATTTTTCTTCCAACTTATTTCCATTTGATTGCGCAAAAATAGAAAAATAACGCTATAAAAACACCAAAATCAGCGTTTTTATAGCGTCAATAAATGTAATATTTTACCGAATGCTACACAGTAGTTGCACATACAGCATCCGCTGCATCCTGCCCCTGGTTGGCATTTTTTTCTGCTAATTGCTTGCGTAATTGTTTGTTTTCATTTTTTAATCCGCCAATTATTTCCGATTGTTTTTCAAGACGTATAAGAAGTTCGCTAATTGTAGTGCTATTTTCTTGTGCATTTGAATTATTATTATGGCAATCCTCATTTTGCAAATCAGTTACTTGTTCGGTTTCTATACGGCGTTTTTTTCGTTTATTTTGTTTTTTTTTCAGCATTGGTCCAACTCCAAGCGTTAGCCACTCAGCGCTGATTTGCGGATAATTAACTAATATTTTAAGTAGCTTATCTATTCCAAAATTTTTCTCGTGCGTTATCATTTGTGTTATTTGTGCACTTGAACACCCTATTTTTCTGCCAAATTCGTTATTACTAATTCCGTAATAATTGATAATTTGCCTTATCCTGCTAAAAATATTCTCCATAAAATTTAAAATATTTAGTGAATTTATTTGTTGCTAAAAAAAATTTAGCATATATTTGTTGCGTTATTTATACTTAATAAGTAAATGTTAACCTAAAAGCCTGGAAATTATAAATTAATTCCATTCAAATCGAATTCATTTGTTGCAGACACTTCAACGCAAAGAGGTCTTAGTCTCTTCCCGTGCGTGAACAGAATAAATTAGAGGTCTATCGAAATTATTCGGTAATAGAACATCCCGGAAGAGTTTTGTAAAACTGGTACTCTATACATAAACTCCCCAAAAAATTCGGGTAGAGATTTTGTCTGACGATTCACCGAAATCAGGAATTTCATCGGAAAAACCTCTTGTCGTACTTTATCAAATAATCAAATTAATAAAACCATATAATACTTATTAAATAGGCTTTCCTGCCGATTGGCAAAATGAGCCACTATTAGAAAATTTATTTACACAATTATTATCAAAGTTTTGAATAAAACATTGCCACAGCGTTAGAAAGATTATTTACACCGAGTTTCTTTATTATTTTTCGTCTATGACTTTTGATCGTGAAAGGACTAATATGTAATCGTTCGGCTATTTGAGATTCTTCGTAACCACGCATAGTGAGATTCAAAATTTCAATTTCCCGTTCGCTCAAATTTTCGGGTGTATACTTTATAATTTTATGCTTCTCAAAATCATATTTGTAATACTCCTGTTCTTCATTTGTAGTGAAAGTTACATGACTGGCTTCTTTGTGTGGCGAATGACTTACAAAACAAACTGCCAACCACAGATTTCCATCAGGTGTAAATCGTATAGGGACGAGTTTGTGGTTTACCAAAATTTTTCCGCCTTTTAGATGATGCAAATAAAAACTATATGAAATACGCATCTGCGACGAACGTTCTTCGACCGGCAACTTGTAAAAAAAATCAAAACCCATTTTATTCGTTTCCAAGAGCATTTTTAAATCCTCGGTAGAAACTACTTTTTCGTAAAAATGATAGCCCAGTTCTTTCACTTCCTGTTGCGTATAACCGGAAAGAAACAACGGGTGAGACGACACGTGTAAAAACTCCTGTTGAGCATAATCAATAATATAGACACTCACATTATTAGCTCTCGAAAAAACATCACACATTTCAATTAACGGACCAACATCATCATACGGCAAATCTTGCTTCATAGGACGCACTGGAGAAAAAAATTGTTTTACATCCATAAATAATAAGTTATAAAAATATTTACAAATATAATACATAGATGCTATTCATAAAAATAATAAGAGAAAAATTTAACACGTAAAAGAAAAAAAATACAGAAAAATAGCACTTAGGTGCTATTGACAAGATTGCACGAGTGAAAATTTATCATACAATAGGTAAAAAATAATACTTAGGTGCGATTGTCTAAAATGATGTAAAACAATATCTTTACGGTGTCATCAGTAGAGAGTGATATGTGTAGAGATTATTCAGTTTAATATCTAATCAATTAAGAATTAAATTGATATAAGAACTTGATCAAGCAATGAAAACTGAAATACGCAGAGTTTTCAAAAGATAGCAACAATGAAGAGTTTGTAAAAGTCGCTATTTGCTTAAAAAAATAATGATGTTTTCTTGCAACAAAGTCAGGCTATTTTAATTATCGCGGGAAATACGTAAAATAAGGATTTAAAAAATCTTTCAAATCGACCGAATAGGGCGATGCTGATTCTCAATGCCGGGTACCCATTTTTATATCAACGGCAAAGGAGAGGAATTGATAAAATACGCATTCAACGCAAAGGAGGTTACATTTACGACTTTAATTTTAACAATTTGTTGCAATATTGATATTAATCGACTACTTTTGTTTTCGATTTTGATTGATTTTTAATCATTACAACTAACTGATATTTAGTCATAAACATACAAAATATCAGGATTTTTTGTAAACAAAAACAACAATCAATTATCTGATTAAGTGTATTTATACTTAAATTTTAAATTTTATAATTATATTGAAAATATTTTTACAAAAATTTACTTATGGGAACTTTAATTTGCCAGTTATCTGATTATTCTTTTTTCCAAATAACGGAAATGAGTAATCTATACGAAGCTATTCGTTTTGTGGTGGAAACAAATTATATTCGTCATCAAGGTTTTTTGCCTCTTGGTATTGAAAAGGAGATTGCTGCAATTGTGGAAGAAGAAAAAGAATTTTTTTCCGAATCGTTCTTCTTCGCTGTACGCAATAATGAGACAAAAAAAATAATTGGAACCGTACGGATTTGTCGGTGGAAAATGGAAAACCAATCTTCCTTTCCAGTTAAATTAAATACCAATATGGAATCTTATGTTCAAAAAACACACTGCAATCCCGATCGAGTTTGGCACTTAGGACGGCTTGCGGTAAATGTAAAAGATCTATCACGAGTAAATGTGTTGCTACTAAAAATGTTATTAATAAATGCTTTTTCCGTCATTTGCAAGGAGGAGGATGCAGTCATTTTTGCCGAAGCAGATAGAAAAGTATTTGAGAAACTTCGATTTTTAGATGTTTTTTGTGAACAAATAGGAGAGTCTGAGTTTGACTTAGGCTCAGAAGCCATTCCTATTTACAATACAGCCAGAGGGTTACAGGCTTTTCTCGAAAGGCATAAATCCCTTTGTTATGTATAGCAGAAATAGAATATATATTACGCCCCAAGAACAGGCTGCGATAAGTAGTTTTCATATTTTACTTGCCGGAGCCGGCTTGGGTAGTGTAATTGCCGAATGCGCCCTGCGTTTGGGTTTTCAGCGCATCACTATTATTGATGGTGATGTGGTAGAAGAAAGTAATCTTAATCGACAAAATTACACCCGGCAAGACATAGGAGTCTCCAAAGCCGAAGCGTTGAAAAATCGTTTGCTGAAAATTCATCCGGAAGCAGAAATAACTGCTCATCATCAATTTCTTACGAGTGAAAATATATCTCAATTTATAAACGGAGTAGATGCTGCCATCAATGCGATAGACTTTGCTTCGGATGCCCCTTTCGTGTTTGACCAAGTATGTGCAACGCAAGGCATCCCGGCTTTACATCCGTACAATTTAGGCTGGGGAGCTTGTGTGTTTGTGGTAACGAATAAAAGTGAAAACCTGTCTTACCTATCGAAAAATCCGCAAGGTTTTGAATTGCAATTTGTCAATTACATGATGGAGCAGCTCAGACAACAAGGGCAAAATTATCCATCCTATTTAGCCCAAGCGATGCAAGCATACAAAAATGAAACAACCCAACTACCACCTCCACAATTAGCCGTAGCTTCGTGGGTTGTAGCCGGACTGTGCACCGATATATTATTCCGATTAGCAACCGGAAAACAAGTTAAGTTATTTCCCGAATTTTACTTCAATCAACTAAATTACAGTTAATTGTTGTGCATTTATGGAAAAGCTGTCGACAAAATAATACTTAGGTGCGATTGACTGAAATAATATAAAAATCTACCTTTGTAACAGAGTTAATGAAAAAAAAATCTCTTTGTTATTGTATATAGTTGAAATTGAGTTAACATTACGTCCCAAAAGCAGGCTGCAATAAGTAGTTTTCATGTTTCTGCTTACTGTAGCTGGCTTGGGGTAGTGTTACATTTTTTTTACTTGTTCACTAAACTTTTCCTCATTTTTTGTCAGAAGCAACACGCCCAATAACGTTGGAATTGCCAAATTGATTATCCACAGCAACATTGAAGTACTGATGATGGCGACCGAATTGTCGGAAAAAGCGCTTAGTATCAATAGAAAAACAGAACTCTTCACGGCAGCCTCCGTCAAAAAAACGGAAGGAAGGAAAGTAATAAACAGATAGGCGGTAAATATTCCGACACAAGCCTCCCACGGCGAAAGTTCCACGCCAAAAAAATAAAGCATTAACCAAAATTGAATACAGAACACCAAATAACGCAACAGACTAAGATTTAATATACTTAGTAGATGTTTAAAAGAAAGTTTTTTCAATAAATTAAAAGTGGACGAAAAATGGTTGAAAGTCTTTCCGGAAAGGAAATTACCAATAAAAGGAAGAAGAAAATAGAGTAAAGTCAGGAAAAAAACAACGAATAAAACTACTGTCAGATAATACGTTACGGTGGTGTTTTCTAAAAGGTTAACTTCTCTGCCCGACTGAATAAAAACAAACAAAGCCGGTATTCCGAACAGACAAACGGCAATAGTCATCGTTACACTGCCGACTGCCCAAAGCGCGCTTGCTTTTTTCCGGTTTTTGGGCTTTAGAAGCAATACCCTTCCGGCAAATTCGCCAAGACGGGCAGGCGAGAAAATACCCGTCGTCAGTCCGGTCAAGACAGAATAAAAAGCGGTTTTCAATGAAATTTGCTCGACATTTTTCAACAATATTTTCCATTTGACGGTTTCTAAATACCAATTTAGCGGAATCAGTAAAACGACAAGAAAGAGCGATTGCCAATGAAAAAATCCACCTTTTTTAAACGTCAACAACAAATTATCATACCTCTCGAAAGTAGATAAACTGTATATCAAAAAAATGCACGCCAAAATACCAGTTGCGGCTTTTAGAATGTTTTCGGGTATGGTATGTTTTTTGTTTTTAAACATAAATGAATTTTCCTTATCTTTGTAGAAAACTTCTAATAATTATTTCAAGATTCAAAAGCCAACCGTCATTGCGGGCTTGACCCGCAATCTCCTGATAAAAACATCTCTTTTTATCAGATTGCGGGTCAAGCCCGCAATGATGAGTTCTTGAAACTATTTTTCTATTTTTAGAAGTACCCTATACATTAATAATTTATTGTATGAAGATTTTTAGAGCGTTAAATATATTAAAGTTTTCAATAGCTTTTATCTTTTTTCTACCGCAATTTTCGTTTGCCCAAGTAAAAACGGGAATTGAGGTACTACGAGAGCGTAATTTCAACGTATTGGAAGGGAAAAAAGTCGGTCTGCTAACCAATCCGACAGGCATTGACCAACAGTTAAAATCCACCATTGACATTCTTTTCGAGGCTCCCAACGTCAACTTAACCACTCTTTTTGCACCCGAGCACGGGGTAAGAGGAGATGAATATGCCGGTGCAAATGTAGCACATTCAAAAGACGAAAAAACCGGATTACCGGTCTATTCTTTACACGGAAATGTCAAAAAGCCAACACCTGAAATGTTGGCAAACGTGGATGTGATTGTGTATGATATTCAAGATATTGGTTGCCGCTCCTACACGTTTATCAGTTCGCTCGGGTTGCTGATGGAAGCCGCAGCAGAAAATGGAAAAGAGGTGGTGGTGTTAGACCGCCCCAATCCGCTTGGCGGCTATAAAATTGAAGGAACGTTGGTCGAACCCGGTTTCTATTCGTTTGTCAGCCAATTCGCTATTCCCTACATTTATGGTTTGACTTGCGGTGAATTGGCAACTTTTCTGAACGAGGAAAAACTGATAAAAAAGAGATGCGCCTTGACCGTTATTCCGATGAGAGGCTGGAAACGAGTAATGACGTTTGAGCAAACGGGGTTGAAGTGGGTGCTTACATCGCCGCATATTCCACAGAGTAGCACCACCTTTTTTTATCCGTTGTCGGGCATTGTGGGTGAGCTGAATGCGCTTTCAGTCGGCGTGGGATATACGTTGCCGTTCGAATTGTTCGGCGCGGAATGGATTCACCGGGATTCATTGGTTCGGCGAATGAATGCGTTAGAGCTGCCCGGACTGCTTTTTCGCCCAATTACCTACAAACCGTTTTATGCGTTTGGCAGCGGAAAACTGCTGCACGGAATTCAGGTGTACATTACCGATTTTGAAAGCGCTGCGGTTTCCGAAGTACAATTTTACATAATGCAAGAGTTGCACAAACTTTACCCCGACAAAAATCCGTTTTTGCTTGGCGGACTGAAAAATTACAGAATGTTTGATAACGTCTGCGGCACGGATAAAGTACGGATTCAATTTTCCAAGCGATTTTTGGTTGAAGATATTCAGGAATTGTGGCGGAAAGATGTGGCGGCGTTTCGGGAATTGGCGAAAAAGTATTGGATGTATGATTAATCTTTGTTGAGTTTTTTCTTAGTTTTAAAATTGCATAAGTAAATCAAAATTCATATTTTTGTACTAATTTTTTTACAGAAAGGAACAATATTATGTACATCACTTTCAATTCAACAACAGGTTTGAACGAACTTAATAAACGAATAACCAAACTGAAACCTCAAAAGTTATTTGATGCCAACTTATTTGTAGGTAAAGTGAAATGGGGTGAAGACGCTCTCGAATACCAAAAAAAATTGCGCAATGAATGGGATTAGAATAATGTGTGATACCAATCCGCTTGTTTATATGCTTGACGGCAATGCTCAAATAGGAGCTTTTCTTAGTGGTAAACAGATTTATATATCAATCATCAGTGAATTGGAGTTATTTGGCAGGCGCGATTTATCGATACAAGACAAAACGATGATAGAACTAATGATAAAAAGTTGTTTTGTTTCAGAAATTAATCACGCGATAAGACAAATATATGTTGATTTACGTCAAAAGTATTCTATCAAATTACCCGATGCTGTCATTGCAGCCACAGCTATTTATTTAGACCTGCCGTTATTGACTTCCGATAAAGGTTTTAAGAAAATAGAAGAACTTAAATTGATTTTTTGGGAATAAGTTCCCTATTTTCTTGTAACTTTGCAGTATAATTCAAAACAGATGAGATTTTTTTTTCCATTTTATATACTCATTTTAGGAGGAATATTTTTTTCATCCGCAATTTCTGCACAATATAAAAAGAGAGAGATGCGCGGTGTTTGGATTGCAACAGTGGCAAATATTGATTTCCCCACTGAAAAAGGGAACACCGAGGCGCAAAAAAAAGAGTTGATACAAATGCTTGATTCGCTTAGGAGTTGTAACATCAACACGGTTATTTTTCAGGCGCGTCCCACTTCCGATGCGTTTTACGAATCATCCATCGAGCCATGGTCGGTCTATCTTACAGGAAAACAAGGGAAAGCTCCTTCCGAATTTTACGATCCGTTGGCATTTTTGATTGAGGAAGCACACAAACGTTGTATGGAAGTTCACGTTTGGATTAATCCGTACCGGGTTACCACCTCTGAAAATACACAAGGACTAACCAAAGATCATATTTTTCACCAAAAACCACACCTTTTTCGAAAATACGGTGGTCGCTACCTGTTTGACCCTGGATTAGAAGAAACAAGGGATTACCTCGTACACGTGGTGTCCGACATTGTAACTCGTTATGACTTGGATGCCATTCATTTAGACGATTATTTTTACCCTTATAAAGTGGCTGGACAGGATTTTCCGGACACGGAAACGCATAAAAAACATTCTCGTGGAATTGCCGACAAATCAGATTGGCGCAGGGACAATGTCGATTTAGTCATCGCCCGCCTGCACGATACGATTAAATCGCTGAAACCTTGGGTGGAATTTGGCATAAGTCCTTTCGGCGTATGGAGAAATGAATCGGAAGACCCGCGAGGTTCAGCCACCAAAGCCATTACAAATTACGACGAACTCCACGCCGACATACTAAAATGGCTCGAAAACGGTTGGATTGACTACGTAACTCCTCAACTTTATTGGGAAATCGGATTAAACATTGCCGATTATGCTGTCTTAGCCACTTGGTGGAGCGAATATACCTTCGGAAAAAAACTTTACACCGGCTTGTACGCCTCGGGTATGGAGGTAAAAAAGACCCCGGCTTGGAAAACGCCGAACGAGCTTACCCGCCAACTCCGTTACAACCAAGATTGTGCAGAAATACAGGGAGCTATGTTTTACAGCGCACGTTATTTTTTGAAAAATGTACAAGGATTGCAAGACAGTCTTCGTCAGACGTTCTACCCCTACCCTGCCCTAACGCCTGTGTGCAACGTTGTTTCGGACGAAGAGCCTTCCCCTCCTCGACATGTGCGAATTATCGACGGTGTGCTCACATCTTCCCTGCATTGGGATAAAATAAAAGAAACCGCGGGTAAACAGATAGCCTACTATGTGGTCTATGCGTTTTTGGAAGGCGGAATTGGAAATATGGACGACCCTGCCAATATCTTAGCCTTGACGACAGAGAATCATTTAGATTTAATGCACTATCCTCAACTCCAAACCGGAATATATACCTTTGTTGTTACTGCCGTAAATCGTTTCAGGCAAGAAAGCGAACCCTCCATTCCGGTCGTAAAAAGAAATATTCAAGCGGCAAATGTGGATTAATTAAACAATCAATGTGGATTTTTTGAAAGAATCCACATCGTTTTTCAAAATTATAGAATAATCCACATCATTTTTCAGAAAATCCACATCATTTTTTTATAATATCGCTAATATTGTAATGTGATTAGTTCGAGAGATGTTTTGAACATTTATTCACAAACAAAATTGACCCTATTATATAAATATACTATATCCAAGAAACCTGAGTTATCTTATTTACTTGAAAAACACACAAAGTTTGTAGAAATAAAAAACTTCGAGAATCCCTCGGAGTTTTTTATTTTAATATGGGATATTCAGAGAATGAATAACATATTGATAGTAACCTCATTTCGAGTTATCATTTCCTTAAAATTATCCCGATTTTGTGCATAAATATGGTAAAATCGGGGGTAATTATAATATAATTGGGTATTTAGCTTGGGGGTGAAAACAACCCGCTACTCCCTCTGTAGAGACGTGGCGTGCCGCGTCTCCGATGGTATACGCAGATTGCAGAAGAGACGCGGCACGCCACGTCTCTACGGGAGCGGCATTTCATTGTTGACACATCACTATTTAAAATAGATATTCAACCCTTTCGGGTTGTGTGGCAGATGATTTGTCTTTACCTCCAATCGTTGCGCTCACATCCTATCATATTAAAGTCATTCCGACCACGGGGAGGAATCTCCTGCAAATAGAACCGTTATTCAAAAAAAACGCATTTACACTGAACATCCCTAATATATATCGGCGAAATTTACAGCCGTAAATTTATTTTCCTTACCTTCTTAACAATGTAAAATGCCCGGCAACTTCTCTTTCAAATTCGTCTGAAAAGACAACATACCAATAGTCTGTTGACGGCATCTTATTCCCTAAATAAGTACCGTCCCAACCTACTTTATATCCCGGATATTCTATTAGTTTCCTTCCGAAACGATCGAATATTTTCACAACTGCGTTCGGATAATATTCTCGTAAGTTTTCGATTTCCCAAGTGTCATTGGTACCGTCTCCGTTAGGAGAAAAATAAGGCGGAAAAATAAGGTCTGGGGGAATTAATTTGTGTTTCATTTCCGACCGGCATCCCTCTGCATCAACAACGTAGAATGTATGTTGAAAATTTAATCTCAAATTATATTTATCGGGGTATTCGTCCGCCGGACTGTTGTTCAAGCCATAATAAAATGGTGAAGTACCGAAACGTTCGTCAATAACTATTTCGCGACTGCGAGCGCCGGTAGGTCTTATATCTATAATTTTAGGCGAATAAACGACACTCACCGTAAATTCCTCACTTTCCGTTTCACAATCACCCGAATAGGCAGTTACGGTATAGGTGTGCGTACTGCCTTCTTTCGTTAAAATTCCGGTATTGAAGGTAGAGCCTCTTCCTGTCCGACCATCGCTTCCTTGCCATTTATAGGTAATCACATTCGTTGTGGTAGTAGTTGCCGTTGCAGATAGGCTGACCGAATTGCCGGCGCAAACCGTATTTTTTCCGGTTATTTCCGGAACGGTCATCAGGTTGACGGTTAAGTTTAACGTTACAATGCTGTCGCACTTACTTGTGTTTGAAAATCGGTGTTCTAATCCTGAAATTGATGTCGTAAACGGAGTTCCGTAAAAGATATATGTTTCACCGTCGCAGATTGTTGCGTTAATTGTTCTTTTCAAAATTGGGTTGACAGTTAAGTTTAACGTAACGATACTATCGCATCCGGTTGTGTTTGCAAATCGGTGTTCGTATGCAGTTACAGCGGTCGTAAACGACATTCCGTAGAAATAATAAGTATCACCTTCACAGATTTTTGCATTGGCGATAGTTCTTCTCAAAACCGGATTAACGGTTAAATTCAGCGTAACAATACTGTCACATCCGGTAGCGTTTGCAAATCGGTGTTCGTATGCGGTTACAGCGGTCGTAAATGGCATCCCGTAGAAATAATAAGTATCACCTTCACAGATTTCCGCATCAGCGATAGTTCTTCTCAAAACCGGCTTGACGGTTAAATTCAGCGTAACGATACTGTCGCATCCGGTAGCGTTTGCAAATCGGTGTTCGTATGCGGTTACAGCGGTCGTAAACGGTATTCCGTAAAAATAATAAGTATCGCCTTCACAGATTTCCGCATCAACGATAGTCCTTCTCAAAATCGGCTTGACGGTTAAATTCAGCGTAACGATACTGTCGCATCCGGTAGCGTTTGCAAATCGGTGTTCGTATGCGGTTACAGCGGTCGTAAACGGTGTCCCGTAAAAATAATAAGTATCGCCTTCACAGATTTCCGCATCAACGATAGTTCTTCTCAAAATCGGCTTGACGATTAAATTCAGCGTAACGATACTGTCGCATCCGGTAGCGTTTGCAAATCGGTGTTCGTACGCGGTTACAGCGGTCGTAAACGGTGTCCCGTAAAAATAATAAGTATCACCTTCACAGATTTCCGCACCAACGATAGTTCTTCTCAAAATCGGCTTGACGGTTAAATTCAGCGTAACGATACTGTCGCATCCGATAGTGTTTACAAATCGGTGTTCGTGTGCGGTTACAGCGGTCATAAACGGTGTCCCGTAAAAATGATAAGTTCCGCCTTCACAGATTTCCGCATCAATAGTTCTTGTTAAAAACGGGGTTACCGTAACAGTTACCGGTACTCTCTCGCTTTCGCAATCCTCATCCGTTTGGGTCACGTAATAAGTGTAGGTTTTCGCAACGGTGAATGTATCCAAGCGCGGAGTCGGGATTTCAATTCCTCCCGATGCTTCGGTGTACCAAGTTAAGGTGTAATCGTGATTGTAATTGACATAATCCGTTATTGAGAGCGGTAATGTACTGTTTTGACACAGACTGACAGGCGTAGTAACAGGGTTAGGTATTTGACAGCAACTAAGACAGCCTTTGCTGTAATTATCCGATTCTACGTTCCATTTTACCTCTCCCTCATAGTCGGCAGTAGTAGAGACTTGGCACACAAAAAAATCAGAACCTTGATGTACAAAGTCATTTACGTCTAATTCTACCACTTCCGAATAACGAATACAACTACCCGTACATCCTCTAAAAGAGCTATTTAACTTTTCTATTTTCCCGTTTATGGTGAGAACTGCTTTCGTACTTCCCAAACATACTTGAGCCGATGGTGATGTAATAAGGTCTCCGGCTACATTCGTTTTCCCAAAATTGGAAAATTTCCCTCTGATGTCTCCAAACGAGCCGTTTATATTTATAACTCCCTTTCTTCCGTTGACCACTACCGTGCTGTTGTGCATTCCGAAATTACCGGTGGTATTTATGGTTCCGCGGTTATAAATCCGACCGTCGCTAAGAAAATTTATATCCATTGTTACGGTAGTACCTTCACAGATATAGACATCTACTTTTCCGTTGCCGGTCAGCGTAAAAGGTCCGGGACCGCAAAGCATCAAAACCGTATTGTTTCCCAGATTACTTAAATTGATGTTTCCGGAGGTGGCGATCAACCTGGTATTGTTTCCGGTAGTCCCCCCTGTATAAGGGATACATCCCGAACATTGATAATCAATATCGGGGGCATCTTCCTCGGTACATTCTCCGCATTGCCCATAACTTTCTTGCCAGCAAAATATGTTTAATATCAATAATGCCGACAGGAATTGTAAATATCGTTTCATATAATTTTTTGATGTAATTTTGACACTTCCCCAAAAGCCTTTTGCGGCACTTCCCCCACTAAGTGCAAATATAACATAAAAAATTATAAACAAAAATTATTTATCAACCTCATATCTTAGCTTATCCAAGAAAATTGGAATTTCATTCCTGTTTATTCCGTTTTCAATTAAAAGAGGAATATCCTCTTTCAATATCCGTAAAAACGAATTTACATCATAATTCATTGATTCCAACGCTTTTCGATAAAAAAGAAGGGCGTTTTTTCGGTCTTTGAAGCACCACGTTACGTGTCCCAAGTTAATCCAATCGTGGTGGTTTCGTTCGTTTTCGTCTATTTTTTGGTAGTATCTGCCTGCTTGTTCCAATTTTCCTGTGATAAACGAACACCAAGCAATCGGTCGCCATACTTTTTGATTTGCCGGAGCCAAATATTCGACTTTGAAAAATACTTGCAGTGCCTCGTCATACATTTTTTGCTCCAAATAACAATGACCAATGCTTAGCTGCACTGCCATATCGTCGGGCTTTTGCCGTTCAATCTGCAAATAGTATTTCAATGCCATCTCCGAATCTTTGAGACTGCGGTAGCAAAAAGCGATTTTGCGCAAATTCCACAAACTTTCAGGTTTTAGCATATCGGCTTTTAAGTAGTAGGAAAGGGCTTTCTCGTAATTTCCCTTTTTTTGATAGCAATAGCCGTTTTTTTGGTTGAGATCCACATTATATTCCTCTTTTTGAAGCAAATTTTCAAAAATAGTTACCGCATCGTCATAGAAATCTTTATTGAAATAGGCTTCACCGATGGTACGTAATAATTTTTCCGAATCTTCTATTTCTTTGATAAAAAACAAGTTATATAAGTCCAATTGCGTATTAAACGGATCTTTGAAATCTTTTTTTCGGCGGTATAATTTGAAAAAACGGTATATATCCTGAATGTATTGGTTGCTGATGTGTTCCGCTTTGGTTGATTGTGCCAAAAGCTCCTCGTCTTTTTTGATCTCTTCTATTTGCTCCGACTCTAATTTCATTGAGTGACCGATTGTTTCTTTCACATTTTCAGGCATTTGTGAGATGCCGAATATCAGCGAATATTTGTCGGAATTGCATAAAAAATAATTTTTCGATAGAGATTCCAACAATCCGGATTGATTCTCTTTTTTAAGCGCTTCGGAAACAGAAGAATGATTCGTAAACGGCATAAACCAATTGCTGATTTCGTTGAAAAACGAGAAATGTTTCATCGAAGAAAAAGTACTCATAAATACATCGGCTCCCTCCATTTGCAATTCAGCAAATTGTTGTATTTTATCCGTGATACCCGCTTTATCCAACACCTCTTGCCATTCCGGATTTTTGTCCGACAGCAGATTTTCGTCTTGCATCAAATCCTTCAAGTTCATCTTTTCTTGAATGAACGGACTGATTTTTACCATCTCCGGAATAAACTCCTCGGTCAGCTTTTTAGTTATTTTTTCGGTCTCCTTGCTGCGGACAAACTGTAACAGAGCCACTTGCAGATTTTGAACAAAAGTGTTATCGTGTGCTAATGAGCGGATGCGGTTTACTAAATTTTCATATAGCTGTATTCGTCTGTTGTAAGTATATACGGATAGGATAAACCCGATAAAGGCGCGCTGTTTAAGTTGTTCGTTCGTTTCATTATAAATATCAAGCAATATTTCAAACTTTTTCTCATCAAAGGTACGCATCAAACTGAGGGTAATGGCGGAAATAATCACACATTTATCCGAAATTTCGATGTCGTGATTTTCAAAAATCAAGTGCACCAATTCAACCTCTTTTTCCTTGTATTTTTCCGTCAGCCAAAAATGGTTGAAAACATCGGAGAGCATTTTTTCGTGATTTTTGGAAAACTCCATTGATTTACCTTCGGTGTTCAAACTCTCTTCCAGCAATCCCGCCAAAGAGACGTTGGCGTTATGGCTATCCAACTCCAAAATGATTTCATAATTTTCGGGAAGTATGTTTTTGCGTGCATAGAGCGGACTCGACACTTGCTGCAACATCAGTTGTTCCCGTACCAAATCGGCGGTTTCCATTGCCGAAACGCGCAGTTGGTTGTAGATTTTCAACTGTTCGGGATCATCGGCTCCCTCCATCATATATTGCAGCATATATTGGTAAGCGGTTTCCTGCTCCCTTTTTCTGTCCATCCATTCGCCCGATTGCAAGGATTCAATTAAGTTACCCAATTTATCAAAAGCCACTTTCAGATGCCGTGAAAGAATATAATCGCAAATTTTTTGATGCAAAGTTTCTATTTCGGTGTGTGTCATCGTCCTATTTTTTCAAAATTACATTGAGACTGCAAATATAATAAAAAGAAAAACGCATTTAATCAAATATCCCAAATAGAAATTGCATTTGCGTGGTGTGTAAGGGGGATTATTTTATCGGTTAGGCAAATTAACGAACCGTAACCTGTTTTTTTACCTAAGGATTCTATTACGGCGAAATTTTTTATCATCTCCTTATTGGGGCTTGCTGTTCGTTTGATTTCTACCGGGTAAAAAATACCATTTTCTACTATCAGCAGGTCTATTTCAACTTTGTTGCTATCGCGATAATAATAAAAGGAAGGATTTAAACCGTTGTGTTTATACGATTTAAGTATTTCGGTAACGACAAATGTTTCAAATATGGCTCCGTTCATTGCTCCCGATGAAAGTGTTTCAGGAGTATTCCAATCCGTTAGATAGGCACAAAGACCTGTATCCGTAAAGTAAAGTTTCGGGCGTTTTACAATTCTTTTTGTAATGTTCTCGTAGTAGGGTTGCAACAAATAAACAATCCCCGAAGTTTGCAGTACGGAGAGCCACGATTTTACAGTATTGAGTGAAATGTCCAATGAATTGGCAATGTCCGACATATTTAATTCCTGTCCGGTGCGCGCCGCTATTACTTTCAAGAAATTATAAAACACAAGTTCATTTCCTACATTTACTAACTGACGGACATCTCGTTCAATGTATGTCTTCACGAACGAACTGTAAAACAACGACCACATATCATTGTCTTTCAGCGTGATTTCGGGAAATGAGCCTTTCCAAATCAGTTGATATGTTTCTGCGAGCGATTTTCTTTCCAAAAGGCTTGTGGGAGTGACAGTGGGTAAAAATGCCTTTTGCTCGGCACCTTTTCCGGCTTGTTCGTATATGGAAAAACCCATTAATTCCAACACCGCCAAACGTCCGGCTAAACTTTCGGAAACACCTTTCATCAGCAGAAATTGCTGCGAACCGGTCAGCCACACTTGTCCAAATTTATTGCTTGCATCAACCAACATTTTTATATGACTGAAAAGCCCCGGCGCATATTGAATTTCATCTATCAATATCGGTAATTTATTTGCCTGAAAAAATAAATAAGCATCTTCTTTTGCCATATTCAGCGACAAAACATCATCAAGCGTAATGTATGTTCTTTCGGCTCCGGCGATATTTTTCAACACCGTAGTTTTCCCAACTTGCCGCATACCCGTCAGCAATAAGACTTTAAAGTTCTTATCTATTTTATTAATAACTATTTCTATTGTTCTGTTTCTTAGCATTTTAATCTTGTTTTATGCAAATCTGCAATCGTACTGCAAATTTGCATAAAACTTTTCTTTTAAGCAAATATAATGCTCATTTAAATTAGGCGGAAATAAGTTTTCTATATAGTTAATTCATAACTGCTATTTTCCAAACTTCTCCACCTACGCGCACAATGTAAACACCTGCTTGTTGAACAACCGTTTTAAATGTTCCGTTTACGCTTTTTGCATTTGCAATCAATTGACCTTGTGTGTTATATACCGTAATATTCTCGCCTTGTGCATTTTCTACAAAAATCGTTTTATGGGCGGAATATACGTTGATGGTTGATTTTTCTCTTATGTCGCTCAACGTGGTAGTCATATTATCATCAGTCGTGAAACTACCGGTTTGCAACGCAATGATTTCTTTGTCTTTAAAAGCCGTCAACGAGAAATAATAGGTTGTGTTTGTGGGTAAACCGGTAATTTGATAACCATCGACAGTACCGGAACGCAATTCTTTCTCGGAAACAAAATTACCATCAGCATCGAAATTAATAATGCGTAAAGTATCGGTATGTGATTCGTTTGAAAGGATGATGAGTTGGTAGTTGGTGGCATCTTTGGTGGATTGCCAAGAGATGAGGGCATCGGGGGTTATTTCGGTGTTGATTTGTTCGATGATGTTAAAATCCTGCCAAAGATAAGTCTCTTTATAAGACTGCTTAGTTCCCTGCGGAACAATTAATTTAATATCCTGAACTTTCATTCCTTCAAAAAGATATTTATAATCGGGAATTAGCGGAGTATCCCAATGAACCCATATTGTATTTAAACTACGAAGATAGGGAAATATATTGTGCCCAATTGTTTCAACAGAGGCAGGAATACTTACTGAAGTTATACTTTCTCCTAAAATACTGCAATCCGCAAGATTTTTAACTCCTTCTGGAATAATTACATTTTTGCTTTTTTCAGGATAATAAATCAACGTGGTTTTATCTTTATTGTAAATTACACTTTCAATTGAAGTGAAATATGGACTTGTTTCGTCAACAATTATTTCGGACAAATTAGGACAATAATTAAAAGCATAATTTCCCATTGTTTGAAGCGATGCTGGAATATAAAACGATGTCAAACTGCGACAGTTTCCAAATGCCCCTTTTTCAATATTTATCATTGTATTTGGAATAGATACTGAAAATAAATTATTACAACTATGAAAAGCATAGTCGCCAATACTTGTAACACCATTTAATATTTTTATATGTAAAATATTTTCTTTTATGCTATTCCAAGGAGGAAGACTATTACTAATAAAGGAAGAATAATAAGGCATATTTCCTGTGCCACTAATGATTAATGTGTCATTTTTTAATGTCCAAAAAAGATTACTATTAGAAATAGGAATTAATGTTTCTAATCGAGTTTCATCATCGTAGAAAACATTTAAAAAATATGCCCATTCACTTTCTGTATATCCAACAGAATTTCTCGGTATAATTAAATTACATTTATTTCTATCAACCGATTGAAAAGCTGAACTCTCAATAGTAGGGGCATTAATACCCTCTAAAATAATTGTAGTTAATGCAGTGCTTGCAAAAGCTAAACCACCTATTTTGGTAACGGAAGCAGGAATTACTATCTGTGTTATTTTAATATTATTAAAAGCATAGCTTCCAATAGATGTTATTTCACTACCAATAATAACAGAATTGATATTTGCTTGATGTTTATACCAAGGGGGGCGACTATTTGAAGCATAATTTGGCATATTCCCTATTCCGCTAATTGTCAATGCCCCCTCATCATCTAATGTCCACACAATATTTTCATTTACATCGCCGCTATCTATTATGTTATCGGGGAGTTGTTCGATGATTTGAAATTCTTTCCAACCATCAGTTTGTTCGTAGAGTGCTTTTGTTCCTGCGGGAACATATAATATACAATTTTCTAAATAATAATACTCAAATGCAAATTCGGCAGAGGGAGGTACAAGGGCGTGTATATAAATATTAGTCAACATACGACAACCTCCAAAAGCTCCATTAACAATATTTTTCACATTGCTACCAATGGTTAGTGTTGTTAATCTCATACAAAAAAAAGCACCTGATTCAATATCAATAACTCCATTGCCAATAACCACTGTAGTTAAATCATTTGATTCCATAAAAGCTGCTTCTCCAATATATTTTACATTATCGGGAATAGCAAGAGAACTTAATTTTAAGCCAGCCAAAGCATAATACCCTATACTTTCAACATCTTTACCGATATAAATAGAATCAATAGCAGAATATTTAAACGACTCATCGCCAATTGTTGTAATACCGTCCTCCACAATAACTGTTGTAATAGAATTTCGAGAACCATACCAAGGCGGATTATTTTTCCAATCATAATCCGGCATAGCTCCTATTCCGCTAATTGTTAATGTTCCCTTATCGTCCAATGTCCAATTGATGCTTGCATTTACTGCACCGCCTGTTGCAGCAAACCCCGTTATGTTAATCAAGCACGCTGCTAAAAGTAAAATTATTTTTCTCATTTTTAAAAAAAGTATTTGTTGCTTTCCGTCCCAAGGTCAGCAGATTAATTGAATTAAAAAAAGCGTGGGACTGTAACTATATCTGATTCCGAGGTCTTAGACTACCTTAACTGCAAATAAGTAAAGCCCACGCCAAACGGCGTGAGCATCGGCTACTTATTCTTGCAGTTCTTGAAATTGTCTAAGTTTCGGAACCAAGAACAAAAGCTAACGCTTTCTTTTTAAATATTTTATCGTTTGCGTATTGACTACGCTATTATTTCTTTATCTTTTAATTATTCGTTAATTTTCTTAATTGAGTTTCCAATTTAGGCAAACTATTGTGGATAATTTGCCAAACTTCCTCGGCATCAACACCAAAATAATTATGCGCTAAAATGTTTCTAAAACTTTTTATTTTAAACCAATCTATTTCTGTATTTGAAATGGTTATCAATTCGTCCGAAAGTTTTTCGACCATTTCGCCAATAACAATAAAATTCATCAGACTTGCATCAAATGCCTGTGTGTTTTCTGAAAATTCATCGGCAGAAGTAAACGGAGAACTATATTGCTTGATTTTGTCAATAGCATCAAGCATATTCAACAGGCAATAATAATCTCTACGATTCACATTATACATAGATAGCATCAGATAAAATTTGTTGGCGAAAAATGGGTTTAATATATTTCTCCCGGCAAATATCCACCGGAATATCAAAAACCGATTGCATCTCTTTTCTCAAAAAATCCTTTTTATCGGTCAAATCAGGCGTGTTTTCTTCAAACTCAATCAACAAATCCAAATCACTCGCAGGCGTTTGTTCATTGCGGGCGTAAGAACCGAAAATACCCAGTTTTTTCAACCGGTATCTTCGACTGATACTTTGTTTGTTTGTTGACAAATAGCGTATTATTTGATTTTGAGTGAGCATAAATTATTTTTTGATTTTAAAATTTTATTACTTACTTCTGCATTGCTATTTTACTTAACTCCCTAACAGACATACCTTCAAACAGGTTTTGTTGCCATTCGGTATAGTCAAATGGTTCACGATTCCATTCGTTACGCATTTGAACAAGTTCTTGTTGTAATTCTTCAACTCGTTTATGAGAAAGACAACCCGTAAAATGCTCTGACAGTTTTTGTTTCGGACTATCGTAAGTTTTCATATTTACTTCTACTGTTTTAATCCTCGTTCAACAAATCGTCCAATGTTTTATATCCTTGAATACCGTTTTGCGCTATATTTCTTGACATTATCTTTGTTTCTAACAACGCCACCTTAAACGAAGAAATTCTCCGGTTTGGGATTTTGTTATATTCAATTGTCTTTGTTGCCATAACTGCAATTTTCAAAATGGTTTCTGTAATCACAAATATACAACATTTTTTCTATTTCTCCGATTTTTAAACGTTTATTCACTTTTTCCTATCCAATATTTCTATAACTTTGCTCGGTTTCAATTAAAAACAAATTTAATATTTAACAAAATAAAAATTTTATGAAAAAAGGATTGAAAATCACAGGAATAGTTTTGTTGGCATCGTTGCTGTTGCTGTTGATATTACCATTTGCTTTTCAGGGAAAAATCAAGGATTTAGCCCTCAACGAAGCCAACAAGCAACTGAACGCGAAAATCTATTTGGGTGATTTGTCGTTGAGTTTCTTCCGGAACTTCCCGCACGCCTCTATTACAATCAGCGATTTTGGTGTAGCCGGCATTGATGAGTTTGAAGGCGACACCTTAGCCGATGTAAAAAGGTTGCGCGTAGTGGTAAACATCAGAAGTTTCTTCGGTGATTCTTACGAAATCAACCGGATTGAAATTGACAGAGCCCGATTATATGCCAAAGTGCTGGAAAACGGAAAGGCAAATTGGGACATTATGAAAGCGGATACCACTACTGCGGTAGAGGAAGTTGACACGACCGCCACCTCGCCATTCCGCCTTTCGTTGGAGCGTTTTGCGATAAATGAGAGTGATATAACCTATTACGACGACCAATCCAAAATGTATGCTACCATTCGCGATTTGAACCTTGCATTGAGAGGAGATATTTCACTCGATTTAACAGCCCTTGCTAATATCGAAAAATTTAAACTTTCGATTGGAGAAATCGCGTATGAGGACAAACAATCGCCAATGTCAGCTACCTTGGATAAGGTAAATATTGATTTCCAAGGTTCGGTCTCAGAGGCGTTATCAAGACTGAAAACAACGATAGATGTTGAGGCTCTTTCTTTCAGTATGGATAGAATCGCTTACCTCACAAAAGCGCGTATTAAGGCAGCGATTGATATGGATGCCGATTTGGAGGCAAACAAATATACGTTCCGCGATAACCATTTTGAATTGAACGCGATACAAGCCAATTTCGACGGATTTGTTCAGTTGATAGACACGACTGCCATTGATATGGACATCACGTTGAATACGCCTACGATTGACTTCAAACAAATCCTCTCGCTCATTCCTGCCGTTTATGCCAAAGATTTTGAAACGATTAAAACGGAAGGAAAAGTAACCCTTTCGGCAATGGCGAAAGGTCGTATGGAAGGAGAAAAACTTCCTGCTTTCGACGTAAAATTAAGCATTGCCGACGCAATGTTCAGATACCCCGATTTGCCAAGCGCTGTTACCGGAATCAACATTGATGCTGAAGCGACCAATCCGGGAGGAGTGGCAGACTTGACCGTCGTAAATATTCCGAAATTCCAATTCAATATGGCAGATAATCCGTTTGAAGCCAATTTGTTGCTGAAAACGCCGGTTTCCGATCCTGATTTTGCTTTCGGTGCGAAAGGTGTTATCGACTTTGCCAAAATCCAACAGGTTATGCCATTGGAAGGTATGGATTTACAAGGCGTACTGAAAGCCGATTTAGAGGCAAAAGGTCGTATGTCATACGTGGAAAAAGAAGACTATGAGAAATTTATGGTTGCCGGAAATTTGAATCTTTCCAATTTTATTTTCAAAAGCGCCGATATGCCTTACGATGTGAAAGTGGCTCTTGCCAACCTTAATTTTTCCAATAAATTTGTAGACTTGACCACGTTGCAAGTGCTTATCGGCAGGAACGATATTGAGGCAAAAGGAAAATTGGAAAACTTTTTGCCGTACATAATGAAAGACCAAACGATTAGAGGTCAATTATCATTGAAATCCAACTATTTCAACCTGAATGATTTTATGTCGGACGAAGAAGTGCCTGAACAACCGGTAGAAGAAGCCCCGTTGACCGTCATTCAAATTCCGGCAAACATTGACTTTGCAATGGACGTAAATTTCCTCAAACTGATTTACGACAACATTGAGCTCGATAACAGCAAAGGAGCGTTAACCGTAAAAAACCAAATTTTGGACATTCAGAATCTCTCTTCACAAACAATGGGCGGAAGTCTTGGTATGAAAGGAAGTTACAACGTGCAAGATACCTTGCGTCCGAAGGTCGATATGGCGTTTGACGTAAAAGAAATGGTTATATCCGAGGTGTTTACGAAAGTAGAAACAGCAAACGCATTTGCACCAATGCTTGCGGATGCCGGAGGTAACTTCTCGATGAACTTATCGTTCAATTCCATATTGGGAACAGATATGATGCCCGTCTTTGAAACCGTAAACGGAAAGGGTAAATTTATCTCCAAGGAAGTGGTAATCAGAAATGTAAAAGCGTTCGATATGTTGGCGGATAAATTGAATTATTCGGCATTCAAAGACCCGAAAATAAAAGACGTATCTATCGCCTTCTCCATCGAAAATGGACGTATCAACAAAGAACCTTTCACGACCCAAATTTCGAGCGCTAAAATGACGGTTTCCGGCTCGTCGGGCTTGGATCAAACGTTGGATTATAAAGCAACTGTTTCTTTGCCGAACGACAAAATGCCTAATGTTCCTTTGGCATTCGATGTGTTGATTGGCGGAACATTTACCTCTCCGAATATCTCGGTTAGCTTGAAAAACGTGTTAAATGCCGTAACTGACCTTGTAAAAGGCGAAGTGAAAAAAGTAGTGGACGATGCTGCTCAAAAAGCATTGGAAACCGCCAAAGCTACACAACAAAAAATGATGGCAGAGGCACATAAGCAAGCTGAAGCAATCCGTTCCAATGCCGCAAAATCGGGAGCAAAATTGGTCGAAGAAGCTGAAAGTCAATCTAAATCAATGGTTTCCGGAGCAAAAAATCCGGTCGAAAAAGCGGCAAAACAAAAAGCCGGAGACGCATTGGTAAAAGAGGCAAAAAGCAAATCGGACAAACTGAAAGCCGAAGCCGACGCGCAAGCGAACAGCTTGATTTCGTCCACGCAGAAAGAAAGCGACAAGATTGTTCAGGAGGCTGAGGCGAAAGCGAAGTAATTTTCTTCTTGGGAATTTTGGTTTAAGACAAAAAACAGCAAAAATATTCATTGTTTTTGCTGTTTTTTGTTACCTTTGTTGGAAATTGAAAATAAATATGGATTTTATTTTTTCAAAACACGCCGAAGAACAAATGCAAAGGCGGAACATAAACCGCAAAGATGTTGAATTTGTTGTTTCGCAACCGGATCAAATGCTTGTTGATGAAGAAAGTGAAAGTGTAACTATTTTTCAGTCTTTGATAAAAGAAAACGGACAAATGTTTCTTTTGCGTGTTTTTGTAAATATAGCCAAATTGCCTAATGTGATAGTAACTCTTTATAAAACAACCAAAATACAAAAATATTATGAAAGTGAAATATGATAAGGAGCAGGATATTCTCTATTTGTCGTTTAGTGATGAGGCTGTTTTTGAGAGCGATGAAGAAAAGAAAGGAATCATTCTTGACTATTCCGCTGACGGAAAAATTGTAGGTATGGAACTATTAAACGCTTCACGTCAAATGGAAAACCCTGCCAAAGTAGAGTATGAAGTAGCGTAATTAAAAAAATCAAACAGCAAATGGATATAGGAATTATTGCAGGCTTGCTTATCATCGGAGTAATTCTGTTTCTTATCGAAATATTCCTGATTCCGGGAATTTCCGTAGCAGGAATAGCGGGATTGGTAGCTACTATCTCTGCGATTGTTTATGCCTATTTGACAATGGGTGTTTGGGAAGGGCATATCACGCTGATAGCGGCGGTTTTGATGATTGCAGTTGCGCTATACATTACCTTGCGAACCAACGCGATAGACCGAATGTCACTGAAATCTAAAATAGATTCTAAGGTAAATTGCGTGCAAGAATTTAACATTGCACCGGGTGATGAAGGTGTTACCATTTCCCGTCTTGCCCCAATGGGAAAAGTGGAGGTAAACGGAAACATCGTGGAGGCAAAATCAGAAGACGGATTGATTGAGGAAGAACAACCTATTGAAGTTGTTAAAGTACTGTCGAGCAATATTATCGTTAAACTAAAAAGTCTTGAACCATGATTTTCATAAGATTTATAAGATTAGCAGGATTTTGAGTTTTGTAATCTTGACAATCTTGTAAATCTTATGAAAATCGTGGTTCAAGACAAATAATTAAATATATTGTTAAACTAAAAAAATGATTGATTTATGATTGAAAGTCTTGGATTTCTTGGAGTGATTGGAATCGTGTTGCTGGGGATTCTCGTATTACTCTTTTTCTACTATGTTCCTTTTTTATTGTGGCTTTCTGCCAAAGTTTCGGGAGTACACATCTCTTTAATTCAGCTTTTCTTGATGCGTATCCGGAAAGTTCCGCCGCACTCGATTGTACGCTGTATGATTGAGGCGCACAAAGCCGGATTGAACAATGTGAAACGTGACGACTTGGAGGCGCACTACCTCGCAGGCGGACACATCGAAAAAGTGGTTCACGCATTGGTTTCCGCTGCAAAGGCAAACATTGAACTCAGTTTCCAAATGGCAACCGCGATTGACCTTGCCGGACGCGATGTATTTCAAGCCGTTCAAATGTCGGTAAATCCGAAAGTAATCGACACGCCTCCCGTGGCTGCCGTAGCTAAAAACGGTATCCAATTGTTGGCAAAAGCCCGTATCACGGTGCGTGCAAACATCAAGCAATTGGTCGGTGGAGCAGGAGAGGAAACTGTCATTGCCCGTGTAGGCGAGGGCATCATCGCGTCTATCGGTGCAGCAGATTCACACAAAGATGTGCTCGAAACCCCGGACAGTATTTCCAAAGTAGTATTGAAAAAAGGATTGGATGCCGGAACCGCTTTTGAAATCCTTTCCATTGACATTGCCGACATTGACATAGGTAAAAATATCGGAGCCGAATTGCAAATGGATCAAGCGCAAGCCGACAAAAACATCGCGCAGGCAAAAGCCGAAGAGCGTCGTGCAATGGCTGTAGCGTTGGAGCAAGAGATGAAAGCCAAAGCGCAAGAAGCCCGCGCCAAAGTAATCGAAGCCGAGGCGGAAGTTCCGAAAGCAATGGCAGAAGCATTCCGCAACGGAAATCTCGGTATTATGGATTACTACAAAATGAAAAATATCGAAGCCGATACGAGTATGCGCGAATCCATCGCCAAACCGTCAGGCTCACCGAAACCTGAAAGCGGGATAGGCGGAAAATAATAGATGCACGAAAGGGCGAAGGCACGAAAGCACGAATAGAGATAATTCGCGCCTTCGTGCTTTCGTGCCTTCGTGCTTTTTACATATACCAAAAATCGAAAAATGAAAATACTATCCATAATCCCCGGTTCCGGCGATGTGTTTTATTGCGGCAATTGTTTTCGTGACAATCTGCACGCACAGGCTTTACGTCGCGCAGGACAGGATGTGATTATTATGCCTTTGTATCTTCCGTTGACCGATAAGTCGTTTTGTGCAGACACGCCCTTATTTTTTCCGGCAACTTCTTATTATGTTTCGCAGAAATTTTTTGAAGATGGAAAAATGCCTTCTGTTTTTGAAAAAATGCTGGATTCGCCGTCAATCCTTCGTTTGGCATCTTCTCTTTCGGGAACCACCTCTGCCAAAGGAATGGAACAAATGACCCTTTCGATGATTAAGGGAGAGGATAAAAATTTTGCCAAGCAGGTTGAAAAACTGATTCATTGGATTGTGAACCACGACCGACCGGATGTTATCCACCTGTCGAGTTCGATGTTGATTGGCATTGCGAAAGCCATTAAAAATCAAATCAATGTACCGGTTGTCTGTTCGCTGCAAGACGAAGAGCTATGGTTAGACAGCCTTGAAAAGGAATACACGCAAGAGGCATGGGCGGCGATTCGAGATAACGTAAGCTATGTCGACCGGTTCATTGCATCAAGCGAATTCTATAAATCGGTGGCGTTAAACAAAATGCCGGAAATAGGAGAAGTGGATGTTGTTTACCCGGGTGTAAACATTGAAAAATATCAGAACCCCTCCACCCCCTTCAAGGGAGCTTTGCAGTCATCCGTCAGGCAACTCCCCCTTGAGGGGGGCGGGGGGGCTGCTACTATCGGATTTTTTTACCGGATGAATTACGAAAACGGATTGGATATTTTGGCTCAATCATTTGTGCAGTTGAAAAGCGAAAATGCGATTCCCAACCTGAAACTAAAAATAGGAGGAGGCTACACGCGTGAAAATAAGCATTTTGTAAAAAATATTCGGAATATTTTACAACCTTATATGCACGATGTTATTTGGTCTGAAAATTATTCGTTGGACGAACACGTTGATTTTTACAAAAATATCTCTCTTATTTGCGCCCCTTTGCGGTTCAACGAGGCAGTCGGGTTGTACTTGTGCGAAGCCTTTGCCGCCGGCAGACCTGCCGTTGTTCCAAATACCGGTTCCTTCGGCGAAATTACCGAAAACGCAGGTTTGCTATACTCGCCTAATGACAGCAAACATTTAACAGAAGCGCTAAGGCAACTATTACTTGATGCCGCCTTGTACGAAAAATGCAAGCAAAATGCACTACGTCTATCTCGCGAAAGATACAACGATGCAACAGCGGCGGAGAGTTTGTTGAAGATTTATAATAGCACGAAGGCACAAAAGCACAAAGGCGCGAAATAAAACTACTTCGCGCTTTCATCCCTTCGTGCTTTTTATATTCAACCGAAAAAAGCGCCCGGAACGTTTTTGGAGCAGATATGCCTTCCTTTTCTTTTTCCTTTACTTACCTCTTCTTCAAAACAGTGTATTTTCTCCTCTCTGCACAACCAACCGATGGCAAGATGCAATACATGTTCCGACATATTCAACTTTTTTTGAATGTCCGTCATCGAAAGATCACCCTCTTCGTCCAATAAACGCCAAACCTCTCCGGCTGCGTTTCCAATTTCAACTTTATTCATACGCAAACTTTTTTTTAATATTTTGAATAATTATTTTTACATATAACAAATTTGTTCTTACTTTAGAGGTGGAAAAACGAAGTATTTTCAAACTTTAACATTTGGGCAAAAAAAATAATATATACAAGATGAAAACAGATACTATTTGCGCCATTTCTACGCCCGCCGGGACAGGGGCGATTTCCGTTATCCGAATTTCCGGAGAGGAGGCTATTTCTATTGCGGACAACATTTTTCGTTCAGCGAAAAGCGGTAAAAATCTTGCCTCTTCCAAGTCTCATCGTGCACACTTCGGTTACATTGTAAATAAATCCGAAGAAGTGATAGACGAAGTGCTTGTTACGGTGTTTGTAAACCCATATTCCTTTACCGGCGAGGATTCCGTGGAAATTTCCTGTCACGGATCGCAATACATTCAGCAACAAATCCTGCAACTGCTGCTCGAAAACGGATGCCGTTTAGGATTGCCCGGCGAATTTACGCAACGCGCGTTCCTGAACGGAAAATTAGACCTGTCGCAAGCCGAAGCCGTTGCCGATTTGATAGCCGCCAATTCCGCCGCCTCGCACCGTATGGCGTTGAATCAGATGAAGGGCAGTTTCTCTAACGAGCTGATGAAATTGCGCGAAAAATTACTGAAATTTGTTTCGTTGGTCGAACTCGAACTCGATTTCAACGAAGAGGATGTCGAATTTGTCAGTCGCGCCGAACTGAAAGAATTGGCTCAAAACATCGAAGAGACCATCGCCCAACTCTCCAACTCTTTCCGCTTGGGAAATGTGCTGAAAAACGGCATTCCCGTAGCGCTCGTAGGCGAGACAAACGTCGGAAAATCAACCCTTCTTAACGTGTTGCTCAACGAAGACCGCGCCATTGTTTCCGACATTCACGGAACGACGCGCGATGTGATTGAAGATATGGTCAACATTGACGGAATCACATTCCGGTTCATAGATACCGCCGGCATACGCGACACAAAAGATAAAATCGAAAAGTTGGGCATTGAGCGCACTTTCCAAAAAATCGAGCAGGCAAGCATTGTCCTTTGGCTTATCGACTGCACGCAATTCAGCGAGCGCATCGAATGGCTCACGGAAGCAATTATGAAACGCGCGAAAGGCAAAAAAATAATCTTGGTTTTCAATAAAATAGACAAAATAGCCGAAGAGGAATGCGAAGTACTGAACGAACTCTTTGAGTGTTTTGAAGGAGAGCGAATCCACATTTCCGCCAAAAAGAAAATCAATACGCGCAAATTGCAAAACGCCTTAATCAAAGCCGCCCAAATCCCCGAATTGCAAACGGGGGATGTGGTTGTGAGTAATATCCGCCATTATGAAGCGCTGCAAAAAGCTCTTGATGCCGTCCGCCGTGTTATTACCGGATTAGATGCGGAGATTTCCAACGATTTTGTGTCACAGGATATTCGGGAGTGTATGCATTATTTGGGGGAGATTACGGGGGAGATTTCTACGGATGAGGTACTGGGGTCGATTTTTCGGAATTTTTGTATCGGCAAATAAAAGCACAAGATATGGAAAACAAAGATGCAGACTATTGGTTTGATAAAGGATATGAATTTTACAATTCAGGAAATATTGAAGAGGCGATTAAATGTTTTGCCGAAGTTACACGATTAAATCCGGACGACGATTCTGCTTTTTATAATTGGGGAAATGCGATTTACGATTTAGCCAAAATCAAACAGGATGAATCATTGTTCCGGGAATCTTTTGAAAAGTATGCTGAAGCTACACGATTAAATCCGAAAAACGATTCTGCTTTTTATAATTGGGGGATTGCAATTTACGATTTAGCTAAAATCAAACAAGACGAATCGTTATTCAGGGAATCTTTTGAAAAATATGCCGAAGCTACACGATTAAATCCGGACTACGCGGACGCTTTTATCAATTGGGGGCTTGCAATTTCCAATTTAGCTAAAATCAAACAAGACGAATCATTATTCAGGGAATCTTTTGAAAAATATGCCGAAGCTACACGATTAAATCCAAACTACGCTCTCGCTTTTAGTAATTGGGGGATTGCAATTTACGATTTAGCTAAAATCAAACAAGACGAATCGTTATTCAGGGAATCTTTTGAAAAATATGCCGAAGCTACACGATTAAATCCGGACTACGCGGACGCTTTTATCAATTGGGGGCTTGCAATTTCCAATTTAGCTAAAATCAAACAAGACGAATCATTATTCAGGGAATCTTTTGAAAAATATGCCGAAGCTACACGGTTAAATCCAAACTACGCTCTCGCTTTTGGTAATTGGGGGATTGCAATTTACGATTTAACCAAAATCAAACAAGACGAATCATTATTCAGGGAATCTTTTGAAAAATATGCCGAAGCTACACGATTAAATCCGGACTACGCGGACGCTTTTATCAATTGGGGGCTTGCAATTTCCAATTTAGCTAAAATCAAACAAGACGAATCATTATTCAGGGAATCTTTTGAAAAATATGCCGAAGCTACACGGTTAAATCCAAACTACGCTCTCGCTTTTAGTAATTGGGGAGTTGCTATTTACGATTTAGCTGAAATCAAACAAGACGAATCATTATTTCTGGAATCCTTTGAAAAATATGCCGAAGCTACACGGTTAAATCCGAACTACGCGGATGCTTTTAATAACTGGGGAATTGCAATTTGCGATTATTTATTATATAAAATCAAACTAAACGAAAGTTTATCTTTGAAAGTAGTGAAATATTTCGAAAAATTGGAAAAAGATATTTTAAGCATATTTGTTTATTTGGATAAAGAATACAGTGAACAAATTTTGCAAACAAAAATTCTTTATCCACTATTGGATTCGAATACAGACGATGGTCATTTTTTTAAAGAAACTACAAAAAATATAACTCCGAAAGAGGGGTTAGATAAATACAAAAAGGCTTATATTCTTTCTATTTATATTATCAGTCAATTACATGTAAAAGATAAAAACGAAAAATTAGTCGCACATTATCGAGAGAAAACAGTTTCGCAAAAAATGCTGTTCAAAGATAAAAACTCAAATAAGGTTTCAAAATTCAGATTAAATGCCATTAATTATTCCAATGATCCCACAGAAGGAAAAACTTTGTGTGATTTTCTGTTTGGAGAAAAATGTCCGACAAAAGAAGCATTAAGTGTCGGATATGGAGCTTTTGCAGGTTGTTTTATATTTAATCATGATAGTTTGAACCAGTATCGACTCTATGGTAAAGAAGACGGGAAAGAGGGAACGGGACTATCGCTTGTTTTCCGTGACAGTTTTTTCAGCAAAGAGGCAAAAATGGCTTTGAAACAAACGAAAATGGAAGATAACAATTTTTCAAAAGAAGAACAAGAAAAACATGCACTTTTTCGTTGCATTTACATCGACCCAGTAACGCAGCGAGTCGAAACAGTGGGACAAAAAGAAGCCTATCTTTTTTATCGGGAGAAAAATCAAGAAGATATTGAAAAGGAAATTAAAAAATACAATAAATATATAGCTGATGTTATTAAGAACATAAGAAAAAAGATGAATGAATTAAGAAATTTGGTTAAAGATTTAAATCCTGCAGTAGTAGGACAATTGCTTATCAATTTACGTTATCTTACCAAACATATTGCTTTCAAAGAAGAGCAAGAATGTAGAATTGTAAGGATACACCGCCTTGATGACAAAAATATTCAAACAAGCGAGGATTTCAAACAAATGTATGTTGAGTATTTGAATATTCCTAATCACATAGAGAAAATCTATTTTGGTGCTAAAGCTACTGGAATGGAATTGTTTCAAGACGTTTTGAAACATGAAGGCTTGAATATTTATTGTGAAAAATCAACAAATCCGTTAGCGTAAAAATTATCCAATATTATAAAAACAACTACTATGCCCCCAAAATCAATAAAAACACCCCGCGCAATCATCTATTACCAATACGCCAAAATCATCTCCGAATCATCCGGCTTCGGAAAAACCAATTACGGCATGATTATGGCAAAATGGAAACAACTCGTTAACGGAGAAATCCAATGGTCAACCTCTGTGCGCGAATGGTTGAAAGAAAAGGAAAACCCTTCGCAGTGTATCTACTGCGGAGAAGAAAAAGAGTTGACAGTGGAACATATCCTGCCTCGTCATTGCGCAGGAGAAGATATTCCCGATAATGTGGTAATGGTATGCAAAAGTTGTAATTCTTCCAAAGGCAAAAAACGTTTATATGAATGGCGGGGTTTGGATGCAAAAGATACGCATCACCGCATTGCGGAAGGGAAATACCTCAAGTATCTTTATTCCCTGCACGAAAAGAATGGGACGCTTGATGAAAGTGATATAACGAAACTTTGTCGCGAATGTAATATGCAAAAGAATTGCGAAAAAGAAAATTCGGTAGAAAAATTGTCGGTATATTGCATTGAAGGGTGTTTTTTTAAATAACAAACAAATAGAAAAACTAAACGCACAAATATAATTATTTCGGCGAAAATATTTTAAATTTGCAATATTTTACAAACAATTTAAAATTTTGGAAAATGACACAAACAACATTTTTAAAATTTTGGTTGCTTTTATCCTTAGGATTGGTAACCGCAGTATTTAACTCTTGCAGTAAAGAAGACGAAAAAATCCCAAATGTTATTGCCGTAACCGATATTAGCTTGGATATTACCTCTCTCGTGCTCATGGGTATTGATAACAGTTACACCTTGAGAGCAACCGTAACCCCCAATAATGCTACCAACAAAACTATAACTTGGACAAGTAGCGACAAAACCATAGTAACAGTGAATAGTAATGGAACTATAACCGCCATAGCAAAAGGTACTGCAACTATTACGGCTGAAGCAGAAGACAAAACGGCAACTTGTAGAGTCCGGATTGATGAAGTTGTCGAAATCAATGGTGTTATATGGGCAACTTGTAATGTTGATGCTCCCGGAGTTTTTGCAGCTAAACCCGAATCTCCCGGTATGTTTTACCAATGGAATCGTAAAAAAGCGTGGGCAGCTACCGGTGGCGTAACCGGTTGGAATGAAACTATGCCGGGAGGTGATCATTGGAAAAAAGCCAACGATCCAAGTCCTGCCGGTTGGCGGATACCTACTCTTGTTGAAATTGAAACATTATTTGATACCGAAAAGGTAAGTAACAAATGGACAACTGAAAACGGGGTAAACGGTAGAAGATTTACAGACAAAACATCAGGTAATTCTATTTTTCTGCCTGCAATAGGCTATCGCGACAGTAACGGCACGCTCGACTTCGCAGGCTCGGACGGCGGCTATTGGAGCAGTACGCCTTACGGTACTATCTACGCGTACAACTTGCACTTCTACAGCGATGGCGCGAGCAGGTTCTACGGCAACCGTACCTATGGATTCTCTGTGCGCTGCGTAATAGAATAATCGACAATTTTTTATGCTATGACTATTTGATTTTGTCTGAACCAAGATTTTTACAAGATGAAAGGATTCACAAGATTTTTGTTTATCTGATTCTAATCTAACATGAGTTCGATATAAAAAAAGGCTGTGTTTTAGCCCGAAGGGCTTGATTTTCATAACCATAGGTAAGCGAAGCGTAGCCTGTGGTAAGGCGGAACTGCAACTCTCTGCCTGAAAGGCAGTACTTACTTGCACTGTTTTGTTCTGCCTTTCAGGCAGAGAGTTGCAGTTCCGCCTTACCACAGGCTACGCTTCGCTTACCTACGGTTATGAAAATCAGGCTTTTCAAGCCTTTTTTATATCGAACTCACGTTAATCTAATCTTGTAAATTTTATAAAATCTTGGCTCAAGACAAAAAATACACGGCTTCATATCCCTACCGTATTCAATGAAAATCACTTTTTGTATTGATTATCATACTTTTCTTAATAAAATTTCTATCTTTGTAAAAGATAATATAATATCTTTTATATCCATAAAATTGAATTAACAAATACTATTGTATGTCTTTATTGTATGATTTCGACATAGATACTATTGAAGATATTTTGAAAATAGTAACACAAAATTTTCGGAAACGGAGATTGGAGAAAGGAATATCCCGGAACCGGCTCGCCGAAATGAGCGGTGTTCCTGCCCCCACTATTGCCAAATTTGAGCAGAAACAGAGCATTTCATTCTCCTCTTATGTCGCATTGGCTAAGGCGTTGGGATACACGGAAGATATAAAAAAGCTGCTTTCCGAACCTATTTACAACACGATGGAAGAATTGGATACGATTAATAAAAATAAAAAACGAAAGAGAGGAAACCGTGAAACAAATAAATAAAATTTCGGTATTCTATCGTAACAGGAAAGTCGGAGAACTAAGTATGACACCCGACAACCGTTTATGCGCCTTTGAATACGACAAAGAATGGCTGTTATCCGGTTTTTCTATTTCACCGTTGGATTTACCGTTAAAATCAGGTTTGTTTATTGCCAAACCGGAACCTTTTTGGGGTAATTTCGGTATATTTGAAGACAGTCTCCCGGATGGTTACGGACGCTATCTTTTAAATCGAATGTTAAAAAAGCAGGGAATAGACGATCATTCATTAACGCCTATTCAACGTTTAAGCATTGTCGGAAATTCAGGTATGGGCGCTTTGTCCTATTTTCCGGAATCATTCGTCGGAGAGGAAAAGGCATTGCCTGAATTGGATTATTTGCAACAATTAGCCCTTGATGTATTATCTGAAAAAACAGATTCCGGTGCGGATATTCTCTATTTTAACAGTGGAAATTCGGGCGGCTGCCGTCCAAAATGTTTATATCGTGATGAAAAGGGTGCTTGGATTGTAAAATTTCGCCACACGTATGACCCCCAAGATATGGGAAAAATGGAATTTCATTACAACCAAATTGCCCGTTCGTGTGGAATGGATATTCCTGATTTTAAACTTCTTAAAGGAAAATATTTTGCAAGTAAACGTTTCGATATAGAGAATGGTGAACGCTTACACATTGCTACTGCCGGAGCTTTGTTGAACGAATCTATTTATCAGCCGAAATTGGATTATAAAACGCTGCTTCATTTAACCGGTTTTCTCACGCAAGACCCTGCACAAGTAGATGAAATGTTTCGCCGTATGGTTTTCAATGTGCTGACTGACAATAAAGATGACCACGCTAAAAATTTCAGTTTTATATGTCGGGAAGGAAAATGGTCGTTGGCTCCTGCATACGACCTCACTCGAAGTCCGGAAGGCTACAAGGGAGAGCACGCTACATCCGTAAACAACAACGGATTACCGGAAATAGAAGATATGCTTTTAGCTGGTGAAATGATACGTATTCCTCGTAAAAAAGGAATGGAGTTGTTTGATTCCGTATTTAAAAATTGTAAAGAAATTTTGACGGCGAGGTATATGAAGAGGCGTTATTAATCAATCAAAAAATTATATGCTTATCAGCAATATTAAATGTCAAAGTCAATGAATTTTATAAACACAAAGACACAAAGACACAAAGAACACGAAATTGTGTTTACTTTTTTTTCTTTGTGTGCTTCGTGTCTTCGTGTTTACTATTTTTCATTAGGGGCAATATTGCTGATAAGCATAAAAAATCACCTGTCTTTCCCTTTTATAAATTTTTTATCGCTAATGCCGTAGCATCAATCACTTTCATCATTTCGGGAATATCCAATGTTTCCATTTTGTCAGATTTTTGATGATAATTGTAATTGCGGTAAAATGCTGTGTTAGTTACCATTAGGGCATCGTAACCGAATTTCCAATAATTCAGATGGTCGGAAAAATCAATACCTTGTATTTTCGATGGTGCTTTCAGATTTTGGGTATCAATTGTTGCCAAATCTTTAAAACCGGTAGAGAAATTTTTCGCAAAAGCTCCTGCGCTTGTATTTCGAACAAGCAAAATATAATTTCCGGTGCTTCCGTAAGCCACTTTCATAACCTTTACGGGATAAGTTTGGGATTTGGCTCTATCATCAAAATAACCAATCATCTCTAAGGCAACCATTCCATAAACGGGCGTTCCTGCATCTTTCAGCGATTTTGCATGAATATAACTACCCATATACTGGGTTCGGAAAAACGGCGGTTCTTCAAGGCTATACGCTACAATCTCAATTGGATAATTCAATTTTCCTTTTGAAAGTATGCGTGCCAATTCCAATAAACCGACTACACCGCTAGCATTATCGTCCGCACCTTCCTGATCTCCGCAAACATCGTAATGAGCTCCTATCACAACAAGCGGCTTTTTAATAGAACTTCCCAAACGACAAACAACATTTTTATACGTTTCTCCTTCAACCTCATAAGATTGATAAAAAACGGTATCCGCATACTGACTAAAAACAGAAAAAATATATTCCGCTGTTTGATTGAGTAAAGGAACATTTTTGAAATTACGATAGCCGTCTGTCTTGGTAATTGTTTTCAAATGTTGAACAATCCGCAAACTATCCGATTGAGCATAAAGTTTCGGGCTGAGAATTACGAAAAAGATTAAAATTAGTTGTCTCATTTTTGGGTTATCTATTAACGCAACCTCAAACTCTGCCCCACTCGAATATTATCCGAGCGTAGATTATTCAGTTTTTTAATTTGAGCGACGGAAGTGCCGTGCCGGCGAGCAATGGAACCGAGCGTGTCGCCCGATTTTACTTTATAGGTGCCGCTTCCACTTCCGCCCCCGCCGCCTCTGTAATAAGGATCGGCTGAAGCAGGTTCTACGATAAGCCGGTGTCTATTCAACTCTTCCGATTTATGAGCCAAAATTTCCTCTTTGCGGTTCATAAAATTGTTAATATGCCTTTGTGGAAGGCAGAGGGTATAAGCGATACCATTTCCCGGTATCACATCCTTCCGGTATTGAGGATTCAAACTTCGCAAAACGGCAATGTCTATATCCAATATTTCTGCAATCTGAATCAAATGCACTCGTTCGGTCAACACAAGCGTATCGCACGAAACGGGCATTTCAATGGACGCCGGACAGAAATCGTGCTCCTTGTAATAACTCATTGCATAAGTTGCCGCAATAAATGCCGGCACATATCCTCTTGTTTCTTTCGGCAAATAGTTATAAATAGCCCAATAATCGCGTTTTCCACCCGAACGGTTGATTGCTTTATTCACATTGCCCGGTCCGCAGTTGTAAGCGGCAATCACCAAATTCCAATCGTTGTAGATGTTGTGCAAATCTCTTAGAAATTTAACCGCGGCATCGGTCGATTTAATCGGGTCTCTGCGTTCGTCCACCAAGCTGTTTCCTTGCAAGCCATATATCCTCCCTGTTGCATACATAAACTGCCACAAACCGGAGGCTCCCGCTCTTGAAAAGGCGGTAGGATTGAGCGCTGATTCGATAACGGGCAGGTACTTCAATTCAATCGGGAGACCGGCAGCATCCAACGCCTGTTCAAACATCGGGAAATAGTATTTTCCAACCCCCAACATATATTCGACCTGCCTTCTTCTTTTAACGGTATAAACTTCGATGTATCGCTTTACAATGCTGTTGTAGCTCATTTCCATAATGGTAGGCAATTGTTGAAGTCGTCGAATATAAACACTATCTTCCAGTATTACACCCGCTTCTCCCGAGACGCAATCACCATACAAAGTTTTGTTATCGCGAAAAGTATGAAGCAGGCTGTCTAAGTGGGCATCAAAACCATCGGGAACACTCATATCGTCCTCTATTTCAGATAGATTGATCTGTTTTTCAACGTGTTCAACCTGTTTTTCGATATGTTCAACGTTCGACTTCTTTGCATAAACGCCTGTTTGACTTAAAGCCAAAATAAACAATATTGAGCCTACATACTTTATCATAAAATTACAATAGATTAGTTGATTACTAAACGCTACGGAATCTTTTTTATTTTTTAATAATTCGTTAAAAAGGTCGAAAGAAACAAAAGCTAAAAATTTATCGTACACTTGAATCCCAACATATTTGAATCGGAAGCACTCTTTAAGAAAAAATGATTAATTACCGGTTCCACTTGAAAGGACAAATCTTCGGAAACCGAGAAATTGTATAACTGAGCATCCACAAAAGCGTCCATCACGCTTACTAAGTACAATGCCACCATTCCGAATATTGCCATATCCCTGTTGCGACGATATAAATCCCTTCTGCTTTTCAGTATGTTTTCCACATTGTTGCTATTCGGCATATTGGCTAAAACCTGCTGGTAACTATTGGTAAAAGGGTCGTTATCCTTAAAATCGTGGTAAGCGTTTCGATAATCATTATACATCCTTCCATTCCACATTATCAAATAACTAAATGTAGCGATTCCTCCGTAAAGTATCGGTACTTTCCAATAGCTCCGGTTGTAAATCTGTCCTAATCCGGGACATACAAGCGCGTACCAAGTAGCTTTTGCCGGGTCGGGCATAAAAGAGGGTCTTGGGGCAATCAGCGAGTCGGCAAATAGGATTTTATCGGCTAACACGATTGTGGCAGTATCCACCAACCGTGTGTCCAAATGTTCCCAAGGTTCGTCCACTACCGCCGCACCCACACTCTCTTCCTCTCCGAACATTAATTGTCCCGAACAAAAAAAGAACGTCAAAAAGAATGCTGTTATGACCGAATATTTTCCCAATGATTAATTTGTTAATTTGTTAATTTGTCCCGTCAGGGACAATATGTTGGTAGAAATATAGATAACCTCTATTTTGTGCCGTTAGGTACAAAATGCGAAGTGCTTTTATTTAACCATTGCGTACCTAACGGCACGCAGGTAGATGGTAACGACATTTTTCTACCAACATTTTGTCCCTGACGGGACAAGAAAAACCAAAACTCAACCCGTGATTCGCTTAACTATTAATTGAATCAAAAATATCCATAATCTTCTCCAACTCTTCATCGTTAGCAAACGGGATGGTTATTTTTCCTTTTCCTTTTGCATTGCGGGCAAGGTCTGCTTTGGCATTAAAAAGAGCTTTCAGCCGTTCTTGCAACAAAGAATACTCTTCCGGAAGTTTATCTTTTGTCTCTTTTTCTGCGACAGGCTGTTCATCGGTTTTTCCATCCTCATTTGCTATCCGGACGAGTTCTTCCACTTTCCGGACAGAAAGGTGGTTTTTTAATATCTGATCGTAGATATTTAGCTGTTTAACAGGATCTTCGACATTAATCAGCGCGCGGGCGTGCCCCATATCTATTTTCCGGTCTTTGATGCCGACTTGAATCTCGCCCGGCAGACGGAGTAAACGCAGATAGTTGGCAACTGTTGCCCGCTTCTTCCCTACCCTTTCGCTCAACTGCTCTTGCGTGTAGCTGCAGAGTTCGAGCAAATTCTGATACGACAACGCAACCTCGATGGCGTTCAAATCCTCCCGTTGAATATTCTCAACGAGCGCCATTTCCATCATCAGTTCGTCGTTTATCTCTTTGATGTATGCCGGAATAGATTCCAATCCTGCTATTTTAGAGGCTCTGAAACGCCTTTCTCCGGCAATAATCTGATATTTTTGATCTCCTATTTTACGAAGCGTAATAGGTTGGATTACCCCGATCTGCTTGATTGATTCGGAAAGTTCCAACATTGCCTCTGCATCAAAATGCTTTCTCGGTTGATCCGGATTCGGTTCTATTTCCGAAATAAGTACCTCATTAATAGAGGTGGTTCCACTGACGATTTCCGGCTCGCCCGTATCTATCAATGCGCCTAATCCTTTGCCTAATCCACCAAATTTCTTTGCCATAATTCTTTTTATAATTAAGAATTAAGAATTAAGAATTAAGAATTAAAAGATTTCTTTTGTTCAGCCTTTTAATTCTTAATTTTTAATTCTTAATTGCCCTTGTTTTTCATCATTTTTACTGTTTGACCATTGCTATACAAAATAATATATATTCCATTCGTAGGCTCTTTTGGTAGTTTTATGCCAAGAATACCATAATAGACAAATCTTTATTTCTCCAGTTTCAACCATAAATCAATTGTTTGGAATCATCTATTTCCTTACGCAAATAATCATTTCTAATTGTCTTATTTTCAAGCAAATCAATTGAACGTTTAAATAAATCCTGTAATGCAAATTTCAAATTAAAATAACTATCAGCGTACTCTAACGGATTTTCAGAATCAATATCAACCACCAAATCGACATCGCTCTTTTCGCTAAATCTGTCGGTTAGCACAGAACCGAATGCAAACAATTTTTTGACATTATATTGTTTGCATAACTTGTTTATTTGTTCGCTATACGGGGTGAAAAAACTCATATCCTTTGCTTTTATTTTCTCACAAGACACAATCTGCAAAACTGCGCCGACGTGCACCAATTTTACCTGTATCAATTGTTTTCTTTTCAATTTTCCGCGTCAACATTTCAGGTCTTGGCAAAAAATCTGTTATAATATTGCCGTGTTCTATCGCCTTAGCAATATCATCATTTTCCTGTGTGTAAATGACTGTTTTCTTCACATCGTTTCGATAAATTCTCTTGATTTTTATAATCGTCCCATTCAAAAGTCATATCAAAAATATTACTTTTACAAATATAGAAAAAATTAGGTAATCTCCGGTTGTTTATCAATCAGTTCTTTCGCTAACTGCATATAATTCTGTGCCCCTTTCGACTCGGCGTCATACAAAATAACCGACTGTCCGAAACTTGGAGCCTCGCTTAATTTTACATTGCGACAAATAACCGTTTCAAAAACCATATCCTCGAAATGTTTTTTCACCTCTTCCATTACTTGATTGTTGAGGCGGGTACGGGAGTCGTACATCGTCAATAAGAATCCTTCGATTTCAAGTTCGGGATTCAGTTTGCTTTTTACAATTTTAATGGTATTCAACAATTTGGAAATTCCCTCCAATGCGTAATATTCGCATTGTACCGGAATAATAACCGAGTCGGCTGCCGTCAACGCATTCAACGTGATCAATCCCAATGAAGGCGAGCAATCGATAAAAATGTAATCGAAATCGTTTTTTACCTGACCTAATACATTTTTAAGAATTTTTTCCCGGTCGGGCAAGTTCAGCATCTCAATTTCAGCGCCTACCAAATCAATATGAGACGGGATAATTTTCAAATTCTCCAGTTCCGTATCACATATTGCGGTGCGAACGTCGATATTATCAATCAAACATTCGTATATACTACTTTTCAACTTTTTAATATCCAATCCGAGACCGGAAGAGGCATTAGCCTGCGGGTCGGCATCAACAATGAGTACCTTTTTCTCCAAAACAGCCAATGAGGCTGCTAAATTGATTGTTGTAGTTGTCTTTCCAACTCCTCCCTTTTGGTTTGCCAGCGAAATAATTTTCCCCATACGTGCAAATATATTTTTTAGAGCGCAAATATAGGAATAAAAAAAAAGAATCCCGCAATTTTTCATTTGCAGGGTAAAGAAAAACTTTTTCTTGGCTAAAAATCACATATTTACCTGAGTTCGAGATAAGGTTTTTTTTATTTTATTGAATTTCAATTACAAACAGATTCCTCACTCCACTTCGTTGCGTTCGGAATGACTTTCTGACTTATGGGGAGAGGTAAGGCAGGAGAGAGCGGCGGCTTTGCCGCCGCTCTCTCCTGCTCCGTATATGTTGAAACACAGGTCATTCCGAACGTAGCGAAGTGGAGTGAGGAATCTCGCTTATCCCGAACTCAGGTTGCACCGATAAAATATTTTCCTCCGGCTATGTTTATTCCAGATAAAGAAGCTGTTAACCGTTGTTTTTTAAAGTGAAGCGTGAGATTTATATTCAATAAACCGTAGGCATCCTGCTCTACCCCGACATCGTTGGCATCCTCAAACCAAAAATGGTTTTTCCATGAATAGGTGGGGATGAACGTGATGCGTATTTTAATCAAACAAATTAATCGTATAATCTAAAAGTTCAATTCCGCCTAATTCCCCGTGTCCCGGTATAACTTTTTTTACTTTCGGATATTTCTCTTTTACTTTTCTTACGGTCTCTGACCACTCTTCGGCGTTCTCTTCCGCGAGATTACCTTTTCCGGCTCCTGTTTCTTTTATCAAGCAGCCGCCAAATAGAATGTCTTCCATCGGAAAATATCCAACAATATTATCGCGTGTATGACCTGCGCCAAAAAACTCAATATTCACTTTCTCGCTACCAACTCTCAATTCAAGATATTTATCAAAACCGTGTTGCGGTTCGGGTAGCGCATTTTCTTTCGCTATCTGTATCGTTTTATTGTAAGCGTAAGAAGGGATGCCTTGTCTGTGAAATTCATCCAATCCTCCCAAATTGTCATTATGATAATGGGTTGGAACAACTGCTGTAATTTTACATTTCAGCGATTTGGTTACCCATTCAATCAATTCGGAAGAAGTTTCATTGTCTACCGGCGTATCAAAAATAACGGCTTCATTGTCATTCGCAACAATCATTCCATTACACGAAACTTTTCCGAAATTCTTTAAGTCAAGAAATGAAATATGCTGATACACACGTTCCGAAATCTGGTTGATTACCAATGTTTCGGACTTATATACTTCCTTTTCTGTTTTCGTTTCTGTTGTTTCCTTTTTCCCTGAACAACAAGAAAGAAATGCAAAAATTCCGAATATTAAAAATAACCTACTCATACATTATCTATCACTTGTTTTCTAATTTCAATTTTACAGCCCCGTCCGTTGTAGGCAGTGCATTGTTATCTATTTTTTTATCCTTTTTTCTGTTTGTCCGTTACTATATAAAATAATGTACAGCCCACTTTTAGGCTCTTCTGGTAGTTTTTGTCCCATAATATTGTAAAAACCAACTATTTCTGATTTTTCTGATAATACAATATCATCTAAATTAGTGGTGTTGCTTTCATCTTTGACACAACGAATGCTATGACCGGATGTACTACTTTTGTAAGCACGCACATATAGACCTTTGGTGCTCATTTCCAGATAGTATGGACTATCAGTTTTCTTCGTCGTACTCCCCCAGTAAAAACTATATCCTCCTATACCACCTAAAAAATTTCCATTCCCTGCAAAAAGGTCGCCTGTTACAGGCAGAAAAATCGTGTTATCATTATCACTAAATGTACAACCGCTTACACCATTTTTTACTATCCATTCAATTTCAAACTCAACAAGACTTGTAAGTTCTTCATTAGTTGGTATGCGCCAACCTGTCGGGCATACATTGTTTGTTTCCTCCCAAGTTTCTACGCCATTTCCGTTCCATTTATTATCCCAAATGCCTATTCCGTCCGAAGGTACGCCTGTTGTTGTCCAGCCTACTTTATTGTTCCATTGGTAAAACATTCCCATATCTTCGGGATTATCAACAAATTTTCCGGGCATATCCACATTGCGAGTCGCCCAAGTAAGGTCTCCGATTTTAACTCCGATTTCTTCTTGTGCAATTATTGTCGCACTACCTGCAAGACAGATTGCTATCGCAATCACTTTTCTCAATTTTGGACTTATTTTTAACATAAAATTAGTTTGTGAAATTTTGGTTTATTGTCTATTTCGTTTCTTCTCCAAGTTTGCTCTCAAACTGACTGTCCGAAACCGCTTGCTTCCAAAGTGCGCCATCGCTGTCCGCTGCTAATATTCCGATTTACGTTTATTTAATCTGATACGCCATTAACGCACTTCCGTGACGGATATACAACACGCCGTTATTAATTACAGGATGCGCCCAATGTGGACCATCGCCTTTGGTAACGCGGAATTCGCTGATAATTTCAAACTTATCGGGATTCGGTTTTACCAAAGCGACCGTTCCGAGACGTTCGTCATAACAATAAAGCATACCGTCGGCGGTGATGATTGAGCCTTTTCCCTTTCCTTTCCACGCCTCGTTGTACTTGGTTTTTCCGGTTTTCCAATCCACGGCAACCCAATTTCCGGATGTGTTGTTAATCCAGTTGGAACCGTAGATGATTCCGTTTACCAGCACGTTGTGTCCGTGGTGGGTGTCGATGTCGTTATTTCTCCATGCGAGGGTTGCTTTTGTTGCATCATCGTTCAGTTTCAACGCAAAAGCTCCCATATCGTAGCCCATTGAAAGAAAAAGTTGTCCGTCGTGGAAAAGCGGCGTGTTGTTTGCAATTCGCTCGCCTTCTCTTGTTTGTCCCCAATCGTTGAATGTCCAGTCGATGTTTCCGGTTTCCGCATCAACGCCCACTACATTTGTGGCGGTTACACCGACGATTTTCCGCTTACCGTTTTGTTTAATCAAAAGCGGCGATACATAACTGCTGTGTTCGTTCAACGGTTTGCTTTTCCAAATGATTTCTCCGGTTTCCTTGTTGAGGGCAACCATAGTGGTTTGTTCGCCTGCCGGTGAATAAATTACTTTGTTGTCGAATACCAGCGGACTTTCGCAGGTTCCCCATATTCCGACCATTCTTCCTAAGGTGTTTCCGTCTATTTTCCAAATGATTGAGCCGTTTTTGATGTCAATGCACACCACTTCGCCCGAACCGCTGATTACGTATACCTTGTTTCCGTCAATGGTCGGTGTGGTGCGTGTTTCGGGATAGGTTTTGTCCCAAGGCGCGCTGTATTCGATTTCGTATATCTTTTTTCCATCCAACGAATAGGCGGCAAAGGTTTCCTTGTCTTCGCCTTCGGTCATTGCGGTAACATACAGGCGGTCGCCCACAATTACAGGGCTTGAGTAACCTTTTCCGATGTCGGTAAGCGCCCACAATAGTTTCGGACCTTCTTTATCCCAGCTTTTCAGCAATCCTTTTTCATTGTAGAAACCGCTGCGTTCCGGTCCGCGCCAACCGTGCGGCGATTGTGCCGACAATGTTGTCGCCAAACTTGCGAATACAATACTTAGACAGAAATTTTTTACGTTTAATCTTTTTGTCATTTTGTTTGAAAATTTAATTGTACTTTTATTACGGCTAACTTCCCGCAAACCTTCAATTTGAACTATTCGAAAATTTCGAATAGTTCGCCCGTTGCATTTTTTGTAAAAATCAAAAATTCAGCGGTGCTGTTGCGAATTTGAAATTGATTATTTTTGCCCATTTATTCTAATTCTACTTAACCTTATACGCCATCAACGTATTCCCGTGCCGCACATACAAAACGCCTTCATAAATAACCGGATGCGCCCAATGCTGGTCGGTTCCGAGCGTGATAGGAAATTGGCTTACCAAATCAAATTTTTCAGGTGTGGCTTTGACCAATGCCATTTCGCCGCGATCGGAATAGCAGTAGAGCATACCGTCGGCATCCGCAATTACTACACCGATGGCAATCGACTTGTCTTTGTACTTGATTTCGCCCGTTTTCCAATCTGCGCAAAACCAAAATTTATTGTTGTCGCCCGAACCGTAGGCATAATCCCCGACCTTAACCATTGCTCCCATTTTTGAGTCCAATTCGGCTGATTCCCAAGCTTTTTCGACTGCGCGACCACCGTTCGTAAAACGAAGCATTACCGAACCTTTGCCGTATCCGCTTGTGCAAAGCAGCATACCGTCGCTGTAAACAGGTGTATTGGCGTGAACCGACCATCTGTTTTTGTTTTCATACGACCAAAGTTTTTTGCCGGTTGCTATATCAATTCCCATAATGTGGTCGGTGGTCATCGTTACCACTTGCGGTACTTGTTGGTCGCCAACGTAAAACGGTGAACAATAAGCCGAAAGGTCGCCCTCGCCGGCACTCGACCAAATAAGCGAACCGTCGTTTTTATTCAATGCCACCACGTTGTGTTCTTTTCCGCCAGGCGTAAATATGATTTTTTCGTTTACGATGAGCGGTGATTCGGTAATTCCCCATTTGATGTTTTTAGCTCCGAAATCAGCTTTGGCATCTTTTTTCCAAACGAGGTCTAAGGTATTTTGGTTGAGACAATACAACACCCCCATTCCGGAAGTCAGATAAATTTTACCGTTGTTTATGGTAACGGTTCCGCGCGAGCCGTTATAGCTATCGTGCCACTCTTCGCCATACGCTTTTTTTTGCAGCAGTTTACCATTTGTATCAAACACATAGAGATAGCCTTTTTTGTCAGTCATACCGGTAACGTAAACTTTACCGGCATCAACGGCTACAGACGAGTGCCCCTCTCCCAGCCCATCGTAATGCCACAACAATTGCGGGCCGTTTGCTTCCCACGATTTCAGCAGCCCCTTCTCATTATAAATTCCGGTACGGTTTTCGCCGCGCCATTGAATGTTGTTTTGTGCCGACAATGAAAATGCGATACTCGTTAAGAGTAAAAAAAATGTTGTTCTCATATTATTTACGATTTATGTTTCTGAATTAGTTGGGATAAAAGTACGAATTTTTATTTGATTGTGCAAAATACGAGACTTATTATACTCTTTATTGTTGCGAACGGGTTGTTTTTGTTTTCAAATTAAAATAATTCGTATTTGTTGTTTTTCGCATTAAAAAATTAATAATCAATTAATTAAAATGTTCATATTTTATTTTTAGAGAAAAAAAATGAAATAGTATATTGAAGTGCTGAAAATAATGTGTTGCCTTTGTTAAGTAACGTGTAAAAAGTAACCTGGTAATGTTACCTTTTTTGTTTTCATTCGTCTTACCAATAAAACAGATGTTTTTTTAGACATTACTAAATTAGATTTTTTCAAACAAAAAATAATACAATGAAAACCAAATTACTATCCACTACCCTTCTCTTGTTGGCAACCGTTTTATTTAACTGTTTTGCCCAAGAAAAAAAAACAACAAAAGCCAAATTGAATGAAGCTACCATCTTCTTTCAAGGTGCGGAATTAATTCATACGGCAACTTACGCATTGACGCAGGGTGAAAATGAGTTTTATATAGAGGGATTAAGTCCGAACATTGACAAGAATAGCTTAAAAATAAAAGCCTCTAATGGGGTCATTATTTCGGCGTATGAATTTTCGATCGATTTTTTGACTGAAAATAAACCATCTCCAAGTATCAAAAAATTACAAGACTCTGTTGAGTTTTATCAAGCAAAATTAAAACAAATCGAAATTGAAGATGATATAAATGATAATCTTATTTCTCTCCTACAAAAAGGAACGGAAAAGAATGTGAACGGATCGGATAATGGATTGGGAATAGAGGAGTTGATAAAAACGATGGATTATTACAAAAAGAAATCAAAAGAATTGCAAGATAATGAGATTGAAAATGAAAAAAAGAAGGACGAATATTTGAAAATCATTAACAAATTTGCACTTCAAATACAACAAGAATCAACAAAAAACAATAAAGCGTCAGGGATATTGAAGTTAAATCTCTCGTCGCCGATTGCCGCAAGTTGTAAATTTGATATTTCATACTACACTGTTGCCGCTAAGTGGACTCCTTACTATGACGTTAATGTTATTGCTACCGATAAGCCGATTCGTTTTATCGCCAAGTCAAAAGTACAACAAACAACCGGATTGGATTGGGAAAAAGTGAAATTAACCCTCTCGACCTCTTCGCCAAGTAATGGAAAAATAGCGCCGTTATTTAGCACGTGGTTTTTGGATTTTTATAGACCAACATATAAAACAGGTTCGATTGACGCCGCATTGCAAGGTCGTGTTTCCGGAGTGCTGGTAAATTCAAGCGCCAGTCAAAATTCGTATAGTTATGGCGCAGCAAATTCTGTTCGTATTCGTGGATCAAGTTCTTTGAGCGGATATAACGAACCTTTGTATGTTGTGGACGGTATGCCAGTTGTTTCCGGAGATGGAAATTCCAATCCGTTAGCTTCTATCAATCCGGCGGATATTGTTTCTATGGAAGTATTAAAAGACGCCTCTTCTTCAGCAATTTATGGTTCCCACGCTGCAAATGGTGTGGTAATGATAACCACAAAAAAAGGAGCAATGAAAAACAACTTCAATGACAATAACATTGAGGACTACCTCACACAAACGGAAAACGACTTGAATCGAACTTATAACATTGACATTCCTTACACCATCCCTGGTAACGGAAAGGAACAAAGCATTGATTTACACACAGTAAATGCGGCTGCGGATTATAAATATTATTGCGTGCCAAAATTGGATACAGAGACTTACTTGCTTGCCGAAATTTCCGATTGGCAAAAGCTCAACTTGTTGAGCGGCAGCGCGTATGTTACTTATGACGGAACCTACATCGGCGAGACCTATATTGATGCCAATACCACGCACGAAAAACTTACCCTCACGCTCGGCACAGACAAACGTGTAACCGTGAAACGTGAAAAAATGCAGGATTTCAGCAGCGTTAAATTTTTGGGAACGGATGTAAGACAAGTATTTACCTATAAAATAACCGTCAGAAACAGCCAAAACCGCCCAATCAAAATGGTATTGAAAGACCAATATCCGGTCTCTGCTCAAAAAACGATTGAAGTGGAACTGTTGAAAAAAGAGACTACACCTTGGACGGCAAATAAAGAAGAACTCGGCGTTCTTACTTGGGAAAACGAAATTGCCGCAGGCGCAACAAATGAGTACAGGATGAGTTATAGCGTGAAATATCCGAAAGGAAGTAAATTAAATTGGTAATTTTGGAATTAAATAAAATTGTCGTACATTTGTACATACAAAAAAAAATAAAAATATGCGACTGATTACGACTAGAGACATTGTAAGACAAACAAAAACTTATTTTGAACTTGCCGAAATTGAAAGAGTAGCTGTTAAACGTGGAAACAAATTTGTAAATTTGATTGTAACAGATACTCCTGATGCAAAGTTCATTAATGCGGAATGGGTTAGCGGATTTATGGAAATACCCGAGGAATATCGCTGTAATCCGTTCGACATCAGTCCTTCGGGAGATTTGTACTTTGCAGACAAACGAAACGTTGAAGAACTAAACAAATCAATAGGGCAAGCAAAAAACGGAAAAGTAAAAACGTTAAATTCAAGAGAAGAACTTTTATCTTATCTTGACACTCTATAATTTGTCTAACACTTCAAAAATACATTCTTGAATTAAATTTACTACACTTTCTGTTCGCAAATTTCCTGTATTGACAAAATAGTTTTCTACAATCGTTTTAGTTTTTAAATTCAAGAACGTTTTTTGTTTACGATTTTCCGTTTTTTTGCATAATATTAAAACAAAGAATATTATGATATTTACAATCATTTTATCAGAAAAGGCAGAAGAAGACATCAAAAAATTAAAACGTGATGAACCTCAATCGTTCAAAAAACTAACAAAACTTCTTATTGAATTACAAGAGCATCCGGATACGGGAACAGGACAAATAGAACGTTTATCAGGAGACAAATCCGGACAATGGTCGAGACGTATCTCAAAGAAACATCGATTAATTTACGAAATCCAAAATGAAATGGTGTCTGTTTTTGTTATTTCTACATACGGACATTATAGTGATAAATAACTCGATTTTAGCAAGTTAAATTTATGTTTTACACCCCCGACATACAAACCTCCCCATTCCTCCCTGAAGAGGAATCTCAACACGCCGTCAAAGTACTCCGGTTGCAAGCAGGCGACCGCGTAGAGTTGATTGACGGCAAAGGCGGATACTATAAAGCCGAGATTGTTTTTCCGCATCATAAACGTTGTGAAGTACGAATTTTGGAAACGCAGACCGGGTTTCACAAGCGTCCGTATCACCTGCACGTTGCTATCGCTCCGACAAAAAACATTGAACGGTTAGAGTGGTTTGCAGAAAAGGTGACTGAAATAGGTATTGATGAAATCACGCCGGTTATTTGCCGCTTCTCGGAACGAAAAATAATCAAACACGACCGGTTGGAAAAAATTTTGATTTCGGCAATGAAGCAGTCATTAAAAGCCTATCTGCCTAAGTTGAATGAACAATGTACGTTTGAGGAATTTTTAAAGCGTACGGATTCGGAACAACGTTTTATTGCGCATTGTCACGATGAAAATACGAAAAAACTACTTTCTTCACTTTATGTTCCGAAACAAAATATAACCATTTTAATTGGGCCAGAAGGGGATTTTAGTCCTGAAGAGGTGGAAAAGGCGCTGAAAACAGGTTTCAAACCCGTATCATTGGGCGAAAGTAGACTTCGTACCGAAACAGCAGGGTTGGTCGCTTGTCACACGGTCAATTTGTTGAACGAACTGTAACCTTTTTTCAATCCGTAAAAAAGAAAATGAATAATCGAGTCCTTCTTTTCCATCATCAGATTTTCCAATTCGCCGCGAATATACGGGACTTCAAATCCTTTTAAAGCATAATGAACCATCAATGCTGTAAAATCAGGGTCTTGAATTTGGAATACTTGTTGTTCCATTCCCTCGGATAAAATGCCTTTTAGAATGATTTTTTCTCGTGCATCAAGTTTTCGGCGGACACGTTCGACTTGTCCGGCGTTCCTGAAAAAATCGGCTTGCAGGTTGCCGTTCCTGTTTACTACCTCTTTGATAGCATCCATTCGAGTATAGATATACTCGACTAAGCGTTCATCGGGACTTGTATTTTTTTTCGCGACTAATTTCAACTTGTTTGCCAACTGAAAAAGCTCACTCTCAATGACAGCAAAATAGACCTCTTCCTTGTTTTTAAAATAGGTATAGAGCGTGCGCCGCCCCCTTTGAGACGCTAAGGCGATGTCATTCATAGTTGTATTCTCAAATCCCTTCGTAGCAAAAAGTTTTCTTGCCACATCCACCAACATCTCTTGTGTCTTCGTTATCCCCATTTAATTCTATGAATTGCACAAATAAACTATTAATGCGCAAAAATAACCTTTATTTTAAAATTGCGAAAACTTGGTTGCTTATTTTTTTATAAATCTTCGTTCCCAAGCAATCTCAAAAGTAAACAAACTTATTTGAAGTCTGCTTAATTTTTGAACATTCTCAGGCTTCACATACATTTTCGCTACTCTGCTCAAGACTTCATACTCCGCACGTGCGCTTCTACAGCAGGTTTATCAGCCAACGTTAAAGTAGATTGTTAAAAAAGACTTTTTTCATAATTAATACTTTATTCAGTTCTAATGTGATAACAAATATAATACATTTTTTGAAAAAAAGCAAATAATTTTCAGAGATTTTCAAATTATTTTTTACGTTTTTTCATTTATTACTTCTTTTTTTCGAGTTTTGCATTCGCCATCGCTGTCAGGAACGCGCCTATTTGTTCGCTTCACGCCCACCGTTTGATAAACTATAAAATTTTCACTATCTTTGTCCTCAAATTATGGCAGAAACAAGTGGTCTCATTGGTACACTTTAAAAACAGACCAATAATGATGCGAATATTTTTATTTTTTACGTTATTTTTGTCCTTGATGTGGGGACAAACGGCTTGTCATTCCGACAAAACATCATCCTCTTCCAAGAAGAAAGTAGCAACGACAGATGCCATTTTACCGCTGTATGCCAAAGGGTTTGTATTGGAAGAACATTCTGATTATAAATCTGTTATCGTCAATAACCCGTGGGATACGACTTCCATTCTCGTAAAATATTATTTGGTAAAAGACCTTTCGACGATTGTTCCTGAAGATGGTGTCAAAATTAAAATCCCAATTCGTTCGATTGCCGCCACCTCTTGCACACACTACGAATTTCTGAATTTGTTGGGCGAAATTGAGAGTATTACCGCCATTTGTTATTCCGACCGCGTGTATAATTCACTTATCAGAGAGCGATTTTCTGCCGGAAAAATAACAGACTTGGGCGATAGTTTTAGTATGAATCTTGAAAAATTGTTCTCTGCTCGTCCCGAAGTCGTTATGGTAAGCGGATTTGAACAGAATGACAAATACAGCAAACTGATTGAAAAATCGGGCATTCCTATTCTTTACAATCAGGAGTGGCGCGAAAATACCCTGCTCGGACGGTCGGAGTGGATTAAATTTATCGCTGCTTTTTATGACAAAAGCGAATTGGCAGACAGCATTTTCAACGATATTGAAAACCGCTACCGGAGCATTGCAATGAAAGCCGGCGAACAAAAAGAGAAACCTCGCATCTTGTCCGGACACGATTTCAGGGGCACTTGGCATCTTCCGGGCGGACAAAGTTATATGGCAAATATGTACAAGGATGCAGGAGCCGATTATTTTTATTCGGATGATAAGAATACCGGAAGTCTCTCTTTTACGTTTGAGTCGGTGTTGAATAACTTTGTTGCAGCTGATTATTGGTTTGGCGTATCTTGTTATACGTTGAAGGAGTTGAAAGAGTTGGAAGCGCGTTACGATTATTTTACAGCTTATAAAAAGCAACAAGTATATCATTTCGACAAGCGGCGCAACGAAAAGGGCGGTAGTGATTTTTGGGAAAGCGCGATTGCCCGTCCCGATTTATTGCTGGCAGATGTTATCAAAATCCTTCATCCGGAACTGTTGCCGGAGCACGAACTTTTTTATACTGAAAAATTGAAATAATATCAATGTCCTTTAAAAAACGTTGCGTCTTTGCGCACTTCGCGCCTTTGCGTTTAAAATTTATGCGCTTGCGCTTTTCGTATAAACGCGAAGGCGCGAAGTACGCAAAGACGCAACGTTTTCTATTTTAATGAAATAATTATGTAATACGTATGAAAAATATTTTAATATTTACGTTACTCGCCATACTTTGCACTGCATTTTTCATCGGAGATTTATTTTGGGGAAGCGTGGATATTCCATTGTCGGAAATCGGGAAATTGCTGTTGGGAAAAACAACGGAGGAGACCGTTTATTCCGGAATATTGTTTGACTTGCGGGTTCCAAAGGCTGTTACCGCACTCTTCACAGGAATGGCTCTTTCGGTGTCGGGATTGTTGATGCAGACATTATTTCGCAATCCGTTAGCCGGTCCATACGTGTTGGGGATTAGTTCGGGAGCGAGTTTGGGCGTGGCGGCTTATGTGATGTTTTCCAGCGCTTTCGCGCTCTTTTTTGTATTGCCTTCCGGGTGGGGATATGCGATTTCCTCCATTATGGGAGCATCCATTATTTTAATATTGGTATTGTTGACTTCTTTTCGTGTTTCCGATTCCGTCTCGCTGCTTATCGTCGGTATGATGTTCGGAAGCATCACTTCCGCCTTTATCAGCGTATTACAAAGCATCAGTGACCCTAATTCGGTTAAACTGTTCATTACTTGGACGTTGGGAAGTTTGAGCACAGTCTCGTGGACGCAGTTGCAGGTAATGATACCGTTAATCGTGACAGGATTATTGATTGCCGTTCTTTTACAAAAAAAATTGGACGCGCTGTTATTGGGTGAAAATTATGCCAAAGGTCTCGGTGTTTCCATATTTCAAACCCGGTTGTGGATTATCGTGGCTACAAGTCTATTAGCCGGTGCAACCACCGCTTTTACCGGACCAATCGGATTTATCGGTATCGCTGTTCCGCATATTGCACGAGGGGTATTTCAAACGTCCAAACATTCCATCATTTTGCCTGCTTCCATGCTGTGTGGAGCCGGATTGTTGCTGTTGTGCGACATTATTTCTCAACTTCCGAATTCGGGGTATGTTTTGCCGATAAATGCTATTTGTGCGTTGTTTGGGGCGCCGATTATTATTTGGATTATTATGAGGGGAAGACGGGGGAAAGGGGTAGTTTGAGTTAATACCATAAAAACTGTCAAACTTTTTTACCATTTTGACAGTTTTTATCCTATTTACTGAATATCCCTAAATAGAAGGAAAGGCTTTTTAGACAGCCTCTCCTTCCACTTATTTTTCCGAATATCCAGTTATGTTTTCCGTGAAAATGAACTTAAACAATGCCTTTAATCCGCCCAATCAACTCATTTCCAAGTTCCGTTTTTGTTTTTATGTGATTGATTACTTCCAATACGAACGGGGCTTTGTTAAATTCTCCGCGCACGTTTTCAAAGTCTTTTTGTTTTTCTTCATCAGTTCCGTCTGCGCCAAAACTTGTTTTAGATGTCAAGGTAAACTCTTTTTTAGCGTCTTCATATAAGATTTCATCAAGAGAAACGACCGATTTTTTCCATCTTTCGACCATCATAATTATATCGTCTACGGTTATCTCTTCGACTGTTTTTTTCAAGCATTCTTCTATTTTTTTAACAGCCCACGTCCATTCATAAGTGTAGT
>Ga0209737_10000016_pt1 | contig 147480 bp, 108 predicted proteins | sample TergutCu122P3_FD_187284 | JGI IMG/M metagenome (GOLD analysis project Ga0209737, IMG submission 187284) | Cubitermes ugandensis P3 segment gut microbial communities from Kakamega Forest, Kenya - Cu122 P3 (SPAdes) (version 2) | ecosystem: Host-associated > Arthropoda: Insects > Digestive...
GAACAGGCTTAGACTCTCCGTTTACTAAAAGCGTTTTTACGCGGTAGCCCGGTTCGGTATGGAAATGGAACGTAAAATCAGAACCACAATTTACGTTAACAACGCCTGCCGGAGTAATAGCACCCCAGGGGTTGGTACCGAAAAGTGGCGTAGCAGTGATGGAAAATACCTTAATTGCCGTAGTTACTACAATATTCGGCTTTGCCGTTACATTAGTAAGCGTAAATTGGTTGTTTACATCCAAGGTGCGAGGAGCGCCATTAATGGTTACTCCGGTAATATTGTAGCAAAAATCGGGAGTGAAAGTGTAAGTAACATCTGAACCGTGTGGTATGCAAGTAATTGGTGTTGAAGTTATAGTAACGTGCGGTGCATTTATGATTGATGTGTAGCAATTTAAGGCAAATGTAGCAGAGATAGTATGATTAGCTACAACTGGAGCGAAAGTATATTCGTATGACGCAGTTGCTTCAGGATTAACTGTATAAACAATGGGAACACCATCAATTGCAATACTTGTAATGTGATAACCGAAATCGGGAGTGATGGTGAACATTGGAGTGGAACCATGGTTAGCAATAAACCCATCGGGCTGCCCATTAGGCATAATACTGCCATTGGCTCCCGCATTTACGGTAATCGTGTAGGTTTTAATGGTAAAATTAGCCACTAAAGTTCTTGGTCCGGTTACTTCGAATGCGTAAGTGGCATCAGTGCTAACCTCTACATTATTTTCTGTCCAGTTTATAAAATTATGAGATGCGTTTGCAGTGGCTACAACGGTGGCTGTACTAAAATGATTGTAACTACCGCCACCGGTTACACTGCCGCCTATTGTTGGGTTTGCCGACACGCTGATATTGTAGGCTTTAATCTTGAAAGAGGCTACAATAGAGTGATTTGCTGTTATATTTTCAAATGTATAGCTACCACTTAAAACTGCACCCGCATTATTTGTACCGTTAATCAGCACTTGGTCAATTTCGTAATTGGTATCCGGAGTAATGGTATAAACTACAGTTGCACCGTGATTTACCGTTGAATCTCCGGTGGGCGCAATCGTTCCATTACTGCCATTAACAGAAGCAGAAATAGTGTAGGTTTTCATTTGGAAATTGGCTACAAAAATGCGGTCTTCAGTTATCGCAAATGTATATTGTTCATTTGTAGTAACTATTGTAACACCTTCAGTCCAGTTAACAAAGTTATAAGCAGCATTGGGCGTAGCCGTAATGGTTACCTCTTCATTGTAGCTGTAAAGTCCGTCTCCGGAAACGCTTCCGCCTGCTGTTGGAGAAGCGCTCACTTCAGCAGTATATTTCACTTCTGTGATGTCTGTTATAGAATCTCTCGGAGCAATTTGTCTGTCTGCATTAAACGGAATAGCAAATCCCGCAACGTTAAATCGTTTGGTTTCGCCTGGTGTAAAGCCGGTGAATGTTGCGAAATGATTACGACAAATCATTTCATCGCTACCTTGGTAAATATTGATATTTGCACCACCGCCGGTTCCAAAAGTACCTGCATCAAAGCTAACTTCTTCTAATTTTACTAATTGCGATTCATAGCTATCGAAATTCGCGAGGAGGTCTGCCATAGTTAAAATTATAGGCTCTACCGGAGATCCTGCAATACCCACAGCTGTATTTGCTTTGGGTATCAATTCAGATAGACCGTTAAAAAGTGTATAAGTACCTATTACACCGCCGGAAATAACGTCACCATTGTTGTAGGCTGTTGTAATTACAGGTGCGGTTTCGTCAAAGATTAATAAACCGCCGGTAGCATCTTTAACGTAAATATTTCTTCCGTTGCGATATACAAAGATAACGTCGCCGGTGATTTTGTACCAAGTGCTGTTTGTAACCGTATTGGCAGCTTTAAAGGCGGCGATGTTCGGCACTTCAATCGGGAAGGTGTACGTTACGGAAGCCACAGCGCTGTTGTCCATGCCGGCTTTGGTTGCAATAGCTTTAATTGTGGTGGTAGCGCTCACAGGAATAGCGCCGGTGTAAAGCAATGAGCTTTCAGTAGGTTCAGAATTATCAATGGTATAGTAAATAATAGCATCTTCGGTAGAAGAACTGATTGTAACATTTTGAGTTGTTATATAGTTGCCACTCGGAAGATTAAATGTTGGGGTGGCTACAGTGTTATCGGAAAAATCAGTAATGCACAGGTTGTCAATATTTACGGAAGTAGATCCGGCTTGTGGATTTTTCGTAATCCGGAGACGTACCGGTCCGGGAACATTTATTTCAAAAGGAGCAACATTGGTCATTTTGTTTCCGGCAGCAGCCCAAGAAAGTGCGATAACACTTCCTTCGTTAATCCAAGTTGCACCTCCATCAATAGAGTATTCAACATTGATAATACCACCGCTATGGGTGCCATAAGAACCGTAGGCAAAAGAAACGGATCCGATACCTTCGGGGAGTTCAGAAAGCGTTTCAATTCTATTTTGAAGACTTAGTGTATCCGTTGTATTTCCTCTAAAACGAAAACTTCTTCCATCAAAGAAGCGATCATCTGCATTCATAGTTCCTATACCCGAAACTCTCCAATTGATTCCTCCGGAGGTTAAGTTTCGAGGCGCATAACCGGTGCCTGCCCAAGCAGCTGCTTCAAAATCTTCAAACATATCACACTGTCCCGGAGCAGGGATACTAATGTGGAAAGTGGCGGTAGCTACCCCACTGTCATCATGTCCTGCTTTTACGGCAAAAGCTTTAATAACGTAAGATCCGTTCACATCCAAATCGAAAGGAGCGGTGTATAGCGTTGAAGAAGGAGTGGGAGCTGCCCCGTTAATCGTGTAGTAAATGGTTGCGTCGGCAGGAACAGTGGTAATCGTTACGGATCTTGTTGCGGAAAAATTGCCGCCGTTTGGCGCAATGGTAGGGGTGGCTACTTGAGGAGTCACTCCGGAAACAGCCTGATAAAGATAAACATCATTTTGCCCACTTGCGTAACAAGAAAAAAGAGGAGGATTATTTCCACTATTGTATCGAATAGTATTACGATTGCCTGTATTTGCTTCCGGTCCGAAACAAGTAATAGTAGCTGCCGATGTGGTTCCATGAATAGAAATCGTCCACGTGGGCTCCCCTGTACTTCCTTTTAAATGATTACCGGTGCCACTTCCTTTGTCGGGCCCTAAAAAGATATCGTTTACTTCGTCAAATAAAGTCCAGTTTCCATCTGTTCCGCCTAAGATTAATTCAAATGGTAATACATCTTCGCTTGGAGAGATAGCGTAAAAGGTAACAATTTTATTACTGGATATGGTAATTAAATTCGCCGCCCTGTTGTTTGTATTTTGTCTGCCTAAAGCTCTGCTGCTTGCACCGGCAGCACTCGCCAATAAATACCTTTCTCCGGCAATCAACTGAGAAGCAGAAGTTACTAATTGGTAAACCTGAGGTTCAGCCACCATTGGTGTAGAGGCTATAGTAATGTCGTTCAATTGTATTCTGTCTCTTGATCCGGAGCTACCGGCATTATTAAAATATATCCATCGTATTTGAACCACCGGTTGATCTTCTACCTCTACAGGCAGTGCTATATTTGTGAAGGTTTGAGGAGGAGTAAGTGTGGTACTCGCGCCTTCGGAAGCTAAATACGTAGTGCCTGCTACAGTAGTAAAGTTCCCGGTTGTTCCAACTCTGTATTGTAAGCATAAAGCACTCTGCCTGCTCGCTTGAGCTAATGTTTCTTTAGCAGTCCAGGTTACTTTAATCTCTTTTCGCCCTGTCGTATTCACAGCTACTACTATAGCTCCAATATTATTAGAGGCGCTATTGAGTAAAGATAAACCGTTTCCTATATCATTTCTAATGCCACCCGTAGTGTTTCCAACTGTACTTGCCCCAAGCGGTTGATCTCCATCTGCCACAACGGTTGCGAGATTACTTATGGTTGGTTCTGCAGCAAACTTCCACCCTTGCATAGAGGCGGGATAAACTGTTATTGTACCATTAGCAAAACCATTAAAAGTATAATTACTTGAAGATAAATTGTGTGGCGTGGGGTTGGTTTGTCCCAGCGCTGTACCTGTTAGTAAAAATATAACAGAAATTATTCCTAAAAAGCGTTGAAGGAACTTTACGAAAGATAGATTTTTTTTCATAAAACGTTATTTTATTGATTATTAATTTTGGATTAATGAGTTGGCAAATATAAAAATATTTTGGCATTAATGATGTTATTTTTTTATTACGATTTTTTAGCGGAGCAAATTCGTTCAATTATTCAAAAAATGTTATATATTTGCCGCCTTGTATTTTTGCGCAAAATAAAAACAATAATTTATTAATAATCAAACAAATATCAAATGAAAAACAAAGGTTTAGTTCTGTTTTTTGCTGTAGTTATTGCCCTTACATGCTTGTATTGCTTATCTTTTTCATTCGTAACTTGGAAAGTTGGTAAAGATGCCGATAGGTTCGCCAATGATCCGGTGGCGCTTGAGGAAGCATTAGCTAATATCACTGATCCTATGATGATTAACCACGTTAGAGACTCGGTAGTGAGTGCACGTAGAACGCAATTTCTTGCAGATAGAAACGATGAGAGAGTATTTTTTGGATTTACGTACAGACAAGCTAAATACAAAGAGATTAACTTGGGTCTCGACTTGAAAGGCGGAATGAACGTTACATTGGAGGTTTCTTTCTCCGATATGATAAAAAGTTTAGCCGAAAATACGGAAGATCCGTTATTTATAAGCGCATTCGAAAAAGCAAATGCAGAGTTTGGGCAATCCGGTGGCGATTATATTGACATCTTCGTTAGGCATTTCAATGCAGAAAAAAATGCAATGAATTTGCCGAATGCACAGCTTCGCACTTATTTTGGAGAGCGTGCCAATATAAAAAATGCTACCGACGCAGACATCGTAAAGTTTTTGAGATCAGAAACAAATGAGATTACAGACAGAACTTTCCGCATTTTACGTACACGTATTGACCGTTTCGGAGTAGCACAACCCAATTTGCAACGTTTGCAAGGTGGGCGTATTTTGGTGGAACTTCCGGGCGTTAAAGAGCCCGAGCGCGTAACCGAACTTTTGAAAAGCACCGCAAAGTTAGAGTTTTGGGAAGTTTATAATGACATCGTTAACGGAAGATCTATTGTAGAGCGCTTTCATGAAGCAGATCAACGTTTAGCCCGCGACTTGAAAGCAAGAAGAGATTTGGAAGCAAGAAGAGCTACACAAACAGAGGTTGATACTACCGCAGTAGCTATTCTTGAAGAAAATACCATACAAGAACCTATTGACGGCGCTATTTTAGCACACGCCGTAGAAGGTAGCGATGGTATAGCCATTGGTTTCTTCAAGGAATCGGATATGAAAGCCATTGACCGATTACTTCCTGAATTAAAAAGATATTTGGGAGATAAAAATGTGGTGTTCATGTGGGGAAAACCGGAAAGAAGAAGTAATCTTTATCCGTTAATTCCATTGAAAAGAAATAATGACCGTGTTGGACCGAAATTAAGCTCTGAAACTATTGGTGGCGCTCGCGTAGTAAGATCTGCACGTCAAGACGTGAATGAGAAAAACCAAACGGTGGTTACCATGGCTATGGAAAGCCAAGCTGCCGATGAGTGGCGCAAAATTACAAGAGCTGCGGTAGATAACAAAGCAAAAACAACCTATATTGCCATTGTACTTGATAATTTTGTTTACTCATATCCTCGAATCCTCGTTGAAATTTCGGATGGACGTTCCGAAATTAGCGGCAACTTTAGCATTGATGAGGCAAAAGACTTAGCCACCGTGTTAAATTCCGGAAACTTGGAAGCGCGCGTAAATATTGTGCAATCTGAAGTAGTAGGACCGACTTTGGGTCAAGAGTCTATTAGATACGGTTTGCTTTCATTTGTAATCGCATTCATTTTGGTATTATTATATATGTTCTTGTATTATGGTAGAGCCGGCTTGGTTGCCGACTTTGCTTTATGTGTGAATATTTTCTTTATAATGGGAGTGCTTGCCTCTTTGGGCGCCGCGCTAACGTTGCCCGGTATTGCCGGTATTGTACTCGCCATTGGTATGGCAGTGGATGCGAACGTGTTAATTTACGAACGTATTCGTGAGGAGGTTCGGGCAGGAAAAGGCGCTCGACTTGCCTTAGCCGAAGGTTACAAAAATGCCATGCCCGCTATTATTGACGCCAACGTTACCTCGTTAATTACCGCGATTATACTTTATATATTCGGCTCAGGTCCTATTCAAGGTTTTGCTACTACATTAATTATCGGTATTTTATCCTCATTATTTACGGCAATTTTCATTTCCCGCTTAATTTTTGAAAACGGATTGGAAAAAGGTAAAAACTATAAATTTGGAAACAAATACACCATCAATACTTTTGTAAATGCTAAATTTGACTTCATTAAAAACAGAAGTAAGTTCTATACTGCATCTATCTCTTTAGGTGTTGTAATGATTATTTCCTTTTTTGTATTCGGTTTAAATCCGGGTATTGACTTTACCGGTGGTAGAAATTACGTAGTACGCTTCGATCAGGAAGTGAAAACCAACGAAGTGCGCGAAGTAATCAGAGATGCTTTCGGTGGAAATCCTGAAGTAAAAACATTTGGCGGAAATCATCAAGTAAGAATTACCACAAACTATAAAATTGAAAGCAACGATCCTCAGGTAGATAAAGAAGTAGAAACCAAGCTTTTTGAAGCATTAAGAGGATTTTTTGCTAAAACCGATTTAACGGAAAGCGATTTTACACAACAAATTGACCCGCGCGGTATTCAAAGTGTGCAAAAGGTACAGCCTACTATTGCACGCGAATTGTTGGGGCAAGCCATTTGGGCAGTATTAATTTCTATAGTATTGATTTTCATATACATCGTGATTCGTTTCCGCAATTGGCAGTTCGGTTTGGGCTGTGTAATCGGTTTGGCACATGACACATTGCTCACGATCGGATTGTTCTCGTTGCTCTACAAAATAATGCCATTCTCTATGGAGATCGACCAGTCGTTTATTGCGGCGATCCTTACCGTAATCGGCTACTCTATCAACAACGTGATCATTATTTTCGACCGTATTCGTGAAAACCTCAACCTGTATCCGAAACGCGAGAATTATGTAAATATTAATGCTGCGGTTAACAGCACATTAGGTCGTACTATCAATACTTCCTGCTCTACCATCCTTGTATTATTAGCCATCTTCATTTTTGGCGGTGAAGTAATTCGCGGATTTGCTTTTGCCATGACTGCCGGTATCATTATCGGATCTTACTCAGGTATATTTATCTCTCCGCCTTTCTTGTATGACTTGTTAAGCAGAGCGAAGAAAATTAAGCGTACGAAAGTTGAGTTAATGAAATAATTTTTAAAAACAATAATCATAAAAAGGCGGTTCCTCAAAAGCCGCTTTTTTATTTACACTAAAAAAACACAATGGAAAATCAGAAAAGAGGCAATTTGGTGCTGTTAGCCGGCATCCTTTTTAACTTATCAATTGGCGTTCTTTATGCGTGGAGCGTTCTCAAAACAAAATTAACAGCGCCGGTCAGCCATGGAGGTTGGGGTTGGTCAAGCACAGAAGCAGGACTTCCATACACCATTGCCATCGTCTTTTTCGCGATAGGACTTTTGATTGGCGGCAGAATTCAAGATAAAATCGGACCGAGGTGGGTGGTAACCACCGGTGGCGCCTTAATCGCTTTAGGAATGATCCTTTCCGGATATGTTGGCAACAGTGTAATCGGCATTACCGTATGCTTTGGTTTCATCACCGGAATTGGTATAGGTTTAGGTTACGGTTGTGTTAGCCCACCGGCGCTCAAATGGTTTCATCCGAGCAAAAAAGGTTTGGTAAGCGGGTTGATTGTTGGCGGTTTTGGAATTGCACCTGTTTATTTTGCGCCCACGATGAACACATTGTTAAACAATTTCGGCATTGAAAAATCATTGCTATACATGGGAATAGCGGTAGCTGCCATCAGCATACCTATTGCACAACTTATCAAAAATCCGCCGGCAGGCTATACACCGCCGACGCCTGAAAAACTAAAGCAAGCCGTTGCCGTAAAACCCTCTGTTGATGTTACATGGCGGTCAATGGTTAAAACAAAACAGTTTTACCTTTTATTTATCATGTTCCTTTTGTCATCATCTGTAGGTCTTATGATTATCGGTAATATGTCGAAAATCGCTAAAACTCAAATCGGTATCAGTGATACCGCCTTATTAGCGATACTCGTATCTTTCTTAGCTGTCACCAACACGGCAGGCAGAGTACTCGGCGGTTTAATGTCGGATAAAATCGGGCGTGTAAACGCTTTATTTGTTGTATTTGCATTACAAGCATTAAACATGGCGTGTTTTATGTTTTACCAAAGTTTGCCTGCACTATCCATCGGTATTATTTTAGTCGGTTTCAGCTACGGCACACTTTTGAGCGTATTCCCTTCCATAACCGCCGATTTGTACGGACTTAAAAACTACGGCACAAACTACGGCGTATTATATTTGGCTTGGGGACTTTCAGGTGTTGTAGCGCCTATGGTAGCAGATGTTATTTTCGATATCCATGGCAATTTCCACATGGCTTATGTTGTTGCTGCGGTGATGATGGCAGCTATGGTGTTTGTGAATGTGTTGTTTAAGAGAGCTAATAGGATTGCGCAAGGACATTAAAAATTTCACGCAAAGGCGCTAAAACGCAAAGGTGAATTCTCTTAAATCCTTTGCGTTTTAGGCCTTTGCGTGAAAAAACATTAATTAAAAAACGTAAACTTCCCCTCCTCAAACGAATCCACCTTTATCGGCATATCCTTGTTCAAAGACCCCGACAAGAGTATCTTCGACAATTCATTAAGGATTTTCTTTTGAATCACACGCTTCAACGGACGAGCGCCATACACCGGATCATAGCCCATTTCGGCTAATACATCCAACGCATATTTGGTAAATTCTACTTGCACACCTTGCTCGTTCAACATATTATTCAAATCATTAATTTGTAGTTTTATAATGTCTTTGATTTCGCGTTTGGAAAGCGGCTGGAACATCACAATCTCATCAATACGATTGATAAATTCCGGACGCAATGCTTTTTTTAACAAATCGACAACCTCGGTTTTAGTGCGCTCAAACACTTCTTCATCAGTGAATTTGCCTTTGTCGGCATAATTATCTTGAATGATGTGCGAACCCATGTTGGAGGTCATAATAATAATCGTATTCTTAAAGTCGGCAACACGTCCTTTGTTGTCGGTCAATCTGCCGTCGTCCAACACTTGCAACAGGATATTCAAAATATCGGGATGCGCTTTTTCAATTTCGTCGAACAAAATCACCGAATATTGTTTGCGGCGCACTTTTTCTGTTAGCTGACCGCCTTCGTCGTAACCCACGTAGCCCGGAGGCGAGCCAATAAGCCGCGACACGGAATGCGCTTCCTGAAATTCACTCATATCGAAGCGAATCATGGCATCTTCGGTGTTGAATAAATATTCGGCTAAGGCTTTGGCTAACTCGGTTTTTCCTACGCCTGTGGTTCCCATAAAAATGAACGAACCGATGGGGCGCTTGCTGTCTTGCAAACCGGCACGGCTTCTGCGAATGGCATCGGCAATGGCGGTAATCGCTTCGTCTTGTCCTACAACGCGTTTGTGCAACTCTTCTTCCAAATGCAACAATTTCATCTTTTCGCTTTGCATCATTTTGCTCACGGGAATGCCGGTCCAACGCGCTACCACTTCAGCAATATCGTCACTGCCTACCTCTTCGTCAATCATGGCGCCGTCGGCTTGCAAGCTGTTCAACTCTTGTTGCGATTTTTCAATTTGCTCTTCGGCTTCTTTAATAACACCGTAGCGTAATTCCGCCACACGTCCGTAATTTCCTTGTCGCTCCATTTCGGCAGCTTCCAACTTAAATTGTTCAATATCGGCTTTGATTTTTTGTATTTTTTCTGCGACCTCCTTTTCCGCATGCCATTTGGCATACAATGCGTTGCGCTCTTCTTGCAAGTCGGAAATGGTTTTGCCTAATTGCTCCATCTTTTCCACAGAGTTTTCATTTTTAATCGCCTCGCGCTCAATTTCTAATTGACGGATTTTACGATCTAACTCATCTAACTCTTCCGGCATGGAATTGATCTCTAACTTTAGCTTCGATGCGGCTTCGTCAATCAAGTCAATTGCTTTGTCAGGGAGTTGTCTGTCTGTGATATATCTCGATGATAATTCGACCGCAGCGATAATCGCTTCGTCTAATATACGCACTTGATGGTGTGTTTCATAACGCTCTTTCAACCCGCGAAGAATAGAGATGGTGGAGTATTTGTCAGGTTCTTCAATCTTCACGGGCTGGAAGCGACGTTCTAACGCTTTATCTTTTTCAAAATATTTTTGATATTCGTTTAACGTGGTTGCCCCAATGGAGCGGAGTTCACCGCGTGCGAGAGCAGGTTTCAGGATGTTCGCCGCATCCATGGCGCCTTCGCCGGAACCGCCTGCCCCCACCAACGTGTGAATTTCGTCAATAAAGAGAATGATTTCCCCGTTTGATTCAATGACCTCTTTGATCACATTTTTCAAACGTTCCTCAAATTCGCCTTTATATTTGGCGCCGGCTATGAGTGCGCCCATATCAAGCGAATAGAGTTTTTTTGTTTTCAGGTTTTCGGGAATATCGCCGCTCACTAAGCGGTGCGCCAAGCCTTCGGCGATAGCGGTTTTACCCACACCGGGTTCTCCGATCAAAATCGGGTTGTTTTTGGTTCTCCTTGACAAAATTTGCAATACACGACGAATCTCTTCGTCACGTCCAATCACAGGATCGAGTTTGCCTTTACGCGCGGCATCATTCAAATTTACCGCAAACTTATTCAATGAATTATAAGATTCTTCACTGCTTTCGCCGGTAGCTTTGCTGCCTTTGCGCAAATCTTCAATCGCAGTTTTAATGCCTTTTTCATTGATGCCGGCATCTTTCAAAATTTTGGAAGCCTCATCATTGGTCATAAAAATGCCATAGAACAAGTGTTCTAACGAAACAAAGTCATCGCCCAACTCATTGCTGAACAAAATCGCTTTTTGTATTGCGGTTTGTGATGCCGGCGCAATATAAACATCACCGCCGTTACCTTTCGCCAACGATTGAATCTGTTTCTCCACCACTTGTAAAATCATTTTCGGATTGGCATCCAACTTTTTAAGCAGAAACGGAATCACATTCGGATCCACTTCTATCAATGCTTTTAAAATATGAAGCGGTTCTAAGCGCGCTTGAGTGTGGCTATGAGCAATCAATTGCGCTTGCGCAATCGCTTCTTGAGATTTTAAGGTTAAATTATTTAGGTTCATGTTTTTTGATTTAAAGGTTTGGTTTCGGTGTGCGGTTAGCGGTGTGCGGTTGGTGACCGCTTATCTCATACCGCTCATCGCACACCGTTTTTGCAAATAAAATGCCAAACCCTTATTGCTGACAATTTGTCAAAAAAATCATTGCCGTTGACTGAAGTCAACGGATAAAAAAAGAAATACAACAAAAATTGGCTTTAGCCAACAATATGAATATTCCGGTTCAAAGCACTCCTACAACCGCCCATCTATCTGTTCTCTATCTACAACCCCTTTCACATCATACACCACACAATTTGGTTTTCCAAAATCACGTAAATTTATCCCTTTAAACTCATTATGCGCCACCGCCAAAATAATGGCATCAAATTTATGTTTCAAATGATCAATATTTTCTGTTTCAACAGCAATTTGGTATGTCGATGCAATCTCTTGGACATTAGCATGTGGGTCAAAAACAGTAATATTTGGCGTGTAGTCTTTTAATATTTCATAAATATCTACAACACGCGTATTTCTGATATCGGGACAATTTTCTTTAAAAGTGATACCCAGAATTAAAATATTGGCATCTTTTACCAAAACACCTTTTTTATTCATCAATTTAATAACTTGATTGGCAACGTACTCGCCCATTCCATCGTTCAATCTTCGTGCTGCCGACATTATGCGCGGCATCACGCCATAATACAATGCTTTTTCTATCAAATAATAAGGGTCAACACTGATGCAGTGACCGCCTACCAATCCGGGTGTCAGTTTTATAAAGTTCCATTTCGATGCTGCTGCTTCAATTACTTCGTGCGTATCTATCTCCATGGCGTTGAAAATTTTAGCCAATTCGTTCATGAACGCAATATTCACATCGCGTTGCGCATTTTCAATAATTTTTGAAGCTTCCGCTACTTTGATGGAACTTGCTTTAAAAGTGCCGTTGAGTAGCACGGAGTTGTATAAATTGTCCACAAAATCTGCAACTTCCGGTGTAGAACCTGAAGTTACTTTTTTGATTTTTTCAACGGTATGCTCTTTGTCTCCAGGATTGATTCTTTCGGGCGAATAGCCTGCAAAGAAATCGGTATTGTAGGTGAGTCCGGATATTTTTTCTACAATGGGTAGACAAATTTCTTCCGTAACGCCCGGATATACAGTAGATTCATAAATCACAACATCTCCTTTTGAAATCACTTTTCCTACTGTTTCGCTTGCTTTTTGCAACGGGAGCAAATCGGGGCGATTGTTGATATCTACCGGAGTAGGCACCGCCACTATAAACACGTTACAATCCCGCAAATCGTCAATTTGGCACGTACAATACAATCCGTTTTTTAAGGCTTGTTGCAGCAAATGATCTTCCACTTCGAGCGTGTCATCGCGTCCACTCATTAGCGTTTTGATACGTTCGGGATTGAGGTCGAAACCTACAGTGAGATATTTTGTTGAAAAAAGGCGAGCAAGAGGTAAGCCCACGTAGCCTAAGCCGATGATTGCGATTTTTGTCATAGTTTTTAAATCTTTGATTATTTTTTTAGCACACAGATGACACGGATGATACAGATTTTCACAGATTTTTTATTAAAATAAACGACAAATAGGCATTCTTATTTAATGAATCCGTGAAAATCTGTGTCATCTGTATCACCTGTGTGCTTTATTATTCTTAAACAAACGTTCCATACTTTTCCATAAACGAAATAATCTTGTACACCAGCACCGCCGCCAATACGTCAGAAATTTTATTATCGTTTTGCGGACATAATTCTACCACATCGAAGCCTACTACTTTTTTTGATTTAAAGAGAAGCTCTAAAAACGCGAGTGTTTCATACCATAGCAAGCCGCCGGGCAGCGGCGTGCCCGTTGCCGGTACAATACTCGGGTCAAAACCGTCTAAGTCAATAGTAAGATAAACATGTTCTGTCAATCTGTCTATCGCTTTTTGCATCCAATCGGTTTTTCCGCAAATATCGTGAGCATAAAACATGTTTTCCGGAATAATATTGTTTTTTTCTTCGATACAAACACTTCTAATGCCTACTTGCACCACATTCGCTACTTCTTGTGCGCGGCGCATTACGCAAGCGTGGTTGTAGATGGAACCGTTGTAAGAATCACGCAGATCGGCATGCGCATCAATTTGTAATACAGATAGATTGGGGTATTTTTCGGCAAAAGCCTCAATAGCGCCGATGGAGATCGAATGCTCGCCGCCGAGTAAGCCTATTTTCTTGTTTTGTTGTAAGAAAAAAGAGACCCTTTCCTTTACTTCTACCATCATTTTTTCCGGAGCGGCTGAAGGATACGGAGGTTTATCAGTATAAATGCCTGATCTATACGCTTCTAAATTGGTTTGAATGTCGTAAAGTTCAATCGAATCGGAGGCGTCAATGATGGCTTGCGGACCTTTATCCGCGCCTTTGATGTAAGTGCTCGTACCATCGTAAGGCACCGGAATAAGCACGTATTTAGCACTTTCTGCTTCTGCAAAACAAGAAGGCATATCTAAAAAGTATTCCATATCCGATAATTATTAAACGTGCAAAAATAAAAAATAGCTACAATCGTTACTTAAATTATAGAAAATAATTTGCGAAAAATAGATTGAGCAATTATGTATAAAAAACTATCTTTCCTACTTCTTTTTTTATTTTTAACAAAGATTGGCTTGGCACAAATCGGCGGAAAGTACACCTATAAGTTTATGGATTACAAGTTTTCTGCGCGGCTTGCAGGCTTGGGCGGTACATTAATTGCGGTGCACGACAATGATCCTTCGCTCATTATTCACAATCCTTCCTTAATTGCTCCAAAATTCAGTACTTCATTGGCAGTGAACGCTACCGATTACTTTGGGCACACCGGATATGTTTCGGCTTTATATGCGCAAACCTTTCAAAAAGTGGGCAGTTTCGCGGCGGAAATGCGCTACGCCGGTTACGGCACATTTACCAGAACCGATGAAGCCGGCTACGAACTGGGAACCTTCTCGTGCAATGATATGGGGCTCACCTTAGGCTGGGGACGTCCGTTGGACAGCGCTTTCTCTATTGGTGCAAACCTGAAGCTAATGTATAGCAGCTACGAAATTTACTCTTCTTTTGGGTTGGCAGTGGACGTTGCCGGAAGTTATTACAACGAAAAAAATAATATTTCAGTGGCGGTTTTGTTTAGAAATATTGGAGGAGAGCTAAAACCTTTTGTGCCCGGAAAATATAATTGGGCGCCATTTGACATTCAACTTGCTTTTTCGCAGCGACTTAAATTCATACCGATACGCTACCATATTGCATTACATTCTCTTTATAAATGGGAAATGGGCTATGTAGGGCCCAACGATCCTCTGTTAGAGGTTGATGCGATGACGGGCGAATCTAAATACCCGTCAAAATTTAACCAGGGAGTAAACAACTTTTTCAGGCATATCAATTTCGGATTGGAAATTATTCCTGTAAAATATCTTTCACTTTTTGTAAGCTACAATCACCATCAAAATAGAGAGATGCGCATTCCGCAGAGAAAAACTATAGCAGGCTTTGCGTATGGTTTTATGATTGATATTAAATCTATTCAATTTGGTTTTTCCCGCTCGCATTATGCGGTGGGCGCCACACCGAATTATTTCACCTTTGCGTTGAATATTAATGAATTATCACAAATGTCGAAGGAGAAGAATAGGAAGAAGTTGGAGCGGGTGAATTAGTAATTACGTACCGATAAATGTTTTAATCATATTCATTTCATTGTCAGACAATTTGAACATATGGCCTTGATTTTGTAATAAATAAGTTTTAACATTGGGAAGAATTTTTTCTGCTCTTTCAATTACTTTTTTACCGGGGAACATACAATCTTTTTCGGTGCCTATAACAAATGTTGGGGCATTGCATTTTCTTAATTCTTCTGCTTTTACATTACTGGGCATTCCCGCTTTAACATTCACATGCTCAAACGCTGCTTTTACCATTTCGTAGGTATCGGCATCAATGTTTTTTTCATCAATAGCCATAGGTAAAACTGCTTTTTTTAACCAATAATCCTTTTTTGTCAAAATATAAAAAGTCATTGGGATACCCATTTTCATTAAGAGATTAAATGTAGATACATTAGCTATACCCGAAGGAACTATCAAAACCGATTTCTCTACTTTTTCAGGCGCAACACACATTAATTTTACCAATATTCCGCCTCCGAATGAGCCTCCGATGCAGGTCATTTTCTCAAAACCAAGTCCGTCTATAACATCTGATGCCCATTCACCGTATTCCATTGATTTAGACGAAAGAATTGTCTGTGCGCTTTTTCCGGGATGCCCGATTGTGTCAACAGCATAGATACAAAAATCTTCAAATAGCATTTTAAAGCCGGTAAACAATAAACTATACGGCGTAGTGTTGTTTCCTCCATGAAATATAAGCAACGGTTTACCATTCGGATTTCCCAGTTTCAATACATGAGATTGACCAAACCTTGTTTCTACATACAAGTCTTCATATGCAACATTAAGAGATTTTAATTGTTTGTCATACAATTCGATTAAAACTTTTTCCCCGTACTTGCTTTTGTAAACATTTCCTTTTTTCATATAATTATTTTTTAATTTTTAGTTTATCACTTTGCTTTTTTCCAAATCTTTCATTTTAAAAGAAAAGGAACCTTTAGCATCGTCGGCAGTAACAACTATCTTATATTTTTTCCCATTTTCAATATTCCATAAAGTATCGGAACTGTTTGGAACAATTTCCGTTATCACATTACCGGCGATATCACAAAAATCAATTTTAATGCTGCCTTCGACAATATTACTCGAATAAATCAAACCCCAATCATCTCCTTTAGCTTTAAATATGTGGTCTCCTGTTCCATTGGCGGTTTGAAAGCGCATATTCCAAGTATTACCCCATTTTGTTGTTGTACTCATCATAGTATTCAGAGAACGCGATATATTATTAGAAGCGTGAGACAAAGTATCTATTAAAATGAAAACAAAAATCATAGTAATAAACAAAAAACCTATCACGAGTAAGTATATTTTTGGTTTTTTTGGTAAACGTACCTCCAAATAGGAATGGACGGCACCACAATTTGGACAAAATCTTACATCGTTTGGAATGAGAGTATTGCATTGGGGACAAAGCACTTCGCTGTATTTTGGGACAAGTGTAGATCTTAATATGAGGTAAAAGATCCACCAACCGGTACTCAAAACCGTCATAATGGTAAACAAAACCACTAACCACTGTTTTATGCCTCTTGACTTTGCATCAGCATAAAGCCATAGGGCAATGCACAAATTTCCAATTAATCCGAAGATTAAAATTACCCAGAAAAAAGTTTTTGGGTCATTAAATAATGAAACGAACAGATCATACATAGGATTTAATTTTTAAATTTATACTATTTGAAACTATTTGATATAAAACAAGAAAGCATATTGAACTGAAATAAAAACATAAAAACGTGATTTTCAATGCAGGACGATCAAAATAGGATAGCAACATGACCGTTTTCAGCGCTAATAAAGTATAACCTACAATACTTAGTAACATCATTAAAAATCCTTTTCTTCTACAAGGCAGGGCATTCATTTTTTGCCATGTAAACTTCTCCAATTCAGGAGATGGGCTAAATTCTTGGCTAAAACTCTTTTTTAATAAAACATCTATATCATTTGCTTTCATAGCGATACCTCCATTTCTTTTTTTAATAATTCTTTAGCGTAATTGAGTCGAAACTTGACAGTACTCATAGGCAATTTCATAATTTCAGCTATTTCTTTATAAGAAAAACTTCTAAAATAAAACAGAATAATTGGAATCCGATATTTGTCATTTAATTTAGACACAGCTTTTTGTAATTGCATCATCGTTTCTTTTTCAATTATGAGTTCTTCTGTATTAGAATCTTTTCCAAAAATCTCCGTGGTATTATCGTCATTAAAAAAATCATCCGAGACATCAATTTCTTTCCATTTTGGAGCCGATTTTCGATAAATATTTAAACATACAGTATAAATCCAATTCATTGGATTTTTTTCTTTTTTAATGTTGTTCATTTTTTCGGCTACTTTTATCCAGGTATCACCGAACAAGTCATCGGCATGTGTTTTGGATCCGGTCAACCGGACACAAAGTGTATAAATTTGATTTTTATACATTTTGTACAAACTTTCTAAACTTGAAACATCCGGTAGCTCTTTTAACATCACTAATTGTTCATTCAATTATATATATCCCGAAAAAACGTTTCTGTTAGAAAAAGGAGAAAATAAATATTTTTTATTTCTCACTTCTCACTCATCGGCTTTATTCTATCGGAAATTCCTTATAAAAATTCAAAAGTAGGATTGTTTCGGAGCGGAGTTTGGTGCGGACGAAATTTTTCATTTTATCTTCAAGCAAATCGCCTACTCCATTCAATAACCCTTTGTCTGATAAATTATTGAGAGTGTCAATGCACTTTTGCAAATAGTCGGTAAAAGTCATCTTCATTCTACTTTCCACTAAATTTTTATTGACCGGTGTAGCTTTTTCCATAAAAAACCAGCAATCGAAAATGTCGCGATTGGTTAATTCATTTCTGTCTAACAGAGCGCAAAGTTTGTTTGCAAGCATGTCAGCAACAGTCATTACAAGCATATTAATACCCATAAAAGTTTTCACCTCATAATGACTGCTATCTTGACGATTAGAGATTTCCACTTTCAACTTTCGTTCGCCTCTACCGTAGTTTAAAACAAGAATTGGTCCGAAAAATTTTTGTGCTTCATCGTCTATCTTTCCATATTTGAGCAAAATAGTCCGTATTTTTTGATACACATCATTTTCTTTTCCGAGTTTAAGTAAATTAAAATCCAAATCAACCGAAAAACGAGGCAATTCATAGAATAACATAAGCGCCGTGCCTCCTTTAAAACCAAGGCTATTTGCCAATTCCAAATCGGAATAAATATCCCGCAGAATTTGCAACATGACATATTTGTGTTTATTTAAATCCATCGTTTGCAAACAGTTTTTGTACTCGTTTATTTAGTATTTTTGAATTATAAATAGGTAATATTTCTTCAATTAAATCTCTTTTTAACGGGTGAAGATTATCGAAATACATCGCACCGTTCAAATAGAGCATATCCAAAAAAGCACGTTCAGGAGTGGCTATTGTTACCGTATTTCCTATTTGCTCAACACCACGTGAAGAAACCAAAAGCTCATTTTTGATTTTCCGGAAAGAAAATGTTTGGTTATCAATCTCTACCTCGCGACTTAAATATGAAACTACTGTTAATCTGCTGTCATACTGAAAAATAACACCTGCGCTTTGTAAAACATATTCCAACGAAATGTAAGCGGGGGAAAAAATACGACATGCCAATTCTTGAGGATTATAATCAGGCTTACAATACAGTCCTTTGCGCGGATTTTGCAATCTACCGGTACGAACATAATAATTCAGCTTCATATTGAGCGAATTGAAACTTACTTCGCCCGTCAACATAGCCACATCCTTTAATCGAAAAACAGTGCGGGTATCTTTGTATAAAATATATATTAAATCCATCTCTTTTGTTTTATGAACTGAACATTTTAAAAATTCAGATTTTCAGTTCGCGAAAATAATATTTTTTTGATTATATAAACTACCCCGTCTCGCTTCGCGAGCCACCTCTTCAAAATTTGAAGGGGATTACTCATCACCTAATCATCTAATCCATTAATCATCAATTTTCCCACAAAAGCCCCATTTTTCCACACCTGCAAAATTTTAGTATCGCCCACAACTACAGGCTCTTCTAAGAGTAGGTGGCTGTGCCCACCGATGATAAAATCTATTCCGGGAACTTTCTCTGCAATATCTTTGTCGGCAATATCACCTTCATATTCTGCTCTAAATCCTAAATGAGAAAGGCAAATGATTAAATCGCATTGTTCTTTGTTTTTCAGAATATCTACCATTTTTTGCGCTGCGGCAATCGGATCTAAGAAAGTAACTTCCTGATAATGATTAGGCATGATTACTTGTTGCATATCACGTAATAGCCCGAAAAATCCTATTTTTTTACCATCTACATTAATGATAGTATAAGGTTTTACCAATCGGGCAAGTTTTTTATTTTTAAATTGATAATTGGCACAAATAATTTTAAAATTAGCCTTTTTCAAGCGTTTTGCCAAGGCTTTCGAGCCGTTGTCAAATTCATGATTTCCCAATACAACTACATCATATCCCATTTTATTCATTAACTCTATTTCCGGAAATCCTTTGAAAAGATTGAAGTAAGGTGTTCCTTGTGAAAAATCGCCGGCATCTACTATAATTGTGTTGGGATATTGCCTTCTCATTTCCTGAATGAACGTGTGGCGCCGCACAACGCCGCCTACATTTCCAAAATTCGGGTCGTTGTATGATTCTAAGTGGCTGTGGGTGTCGTTGGTGTGGAGAATTACGATAGCGGTTTGCGGTATGTGGTTTGCGATTTGCGGAGAGGACTGCGCGAGAAGGCAGAAAGGGAGAAGGCAGAAAGGAGAAAGGAGAAAGGAGAAAGGACGAGCTGCAGTTCGCTCGCAAAAAATAGAAAGCAATTTATTTTTTATTTTCATTTTTGAAGATTAAAAGTTCAATTATAAGTAGCAAAAACAATTAGGTTATGCAAATGCAAAGAAACAAATTAAATTTTAATGGACGAAGTATTTATGTTCATTGATCATGGTAAAATCATTAAAATTATTTGGGCGTTCCGGCTTCCCACCGCACACGTTCGGCGACGGTTCTACCGTCGTCGTTCTATCTGCCAACGCACGCCGTCGGGCTTTCCGCTATACTCCTCGCCTTGCGTGCTTCGTAGAGACGCATAATTATGCGTCTCTACTGCCGTGCTTCGTGGATACTACAGGCTTCGGGGTGCCGCTGCAATCCCTAACGCAGGTGGGCAGCCTACTCTCCATTCAATGGCAATCACGTGATGAATAAACAATTTATTCCTGAAGCGCTGAAAGCGCGCATGGTTTAGATGGCCGTTTCCTTTACCCACGGCACTGCCCGATCATGTTCGGAAGATTTATAAGAAGTTGCTATATAGGCTAAAAGGCTAAAATTTCGCTTATCCGCGATAAGCGAACAAACCAAAATTCCTTTTCCACTTGTGGAAAAGGTGGCAGACGGCGGCGGAACGGGATTTCTCGCTATGCTCGAAACAGGCTCGCCGCCGTATGACGGAAAAGGCATATCAAAAATAATTCCTTGTAAGGAAACATTGAATACATTTCACCGTTATTGAGTTTCACTACAATTTACTCAAATAACTATTATGATGATCATTGAAAGCAAAATTATTAAACCGAGATTTACAAATAATCTTCCTAAGAACAGAAATTTAATCCATTTTTCTAAAAAAAACAGACATGCAGGAATTTTATCCGAAGTGCTGTTTTGGAAGCAGGTACATAAAGGAAAGTTTTATGGAATTAATTTTAATCGCCAAAAAATTATTGGCAATTATATTGTTGATTTTTACGTACCTTCATTAAGCTTAGTCATTGAAATTGATGGTTCATCTCATGACTACAAAGAGGAGTATGATCATAAAAGAGAAGATTTTTTTAAATCATTGGGACTAAATGTTTTTAAAGTATCTGATATGGCTGTAAGGAACAATCTTTCATGGGTGTTGGATTGCTTAAGGGATTTTATTATTCAGGAATATAGTGTTTGATTTTTTTACAAGGAATTATTTTTGATATACCTTTTCCGTCATACGGCGGCGCACAATGTCGGGCGCTGAGCGAAGTCGAAGCGCCGCCATCTGCCACCTTTTCCACAAGTGGAAAAGGAATTTTGGTTTGTTCGCTTATCGCGGATAAGCGAAACGTTAGTCTTTTAGCCTATATAACAACTTCTTATAAATCTTCCGAACATGACTAGGCGCAGCCGTGGACTGACATATTGCGCGCTTTTAGCACTCCGATTAATTGTTCCATTTTTGAAAATTCCGGAGAGTAGGCTGCCTGCCTGCGTTAGGGATTGCAGCGGCACCCCGCAGCCTGTAGTATCCACGAAGCACGGCAGTAGAGACGCATAATTATGCGTCTCTACGAAGCACGCAAGGCGAGGAGTATAGCGGAAAGCCCGACGGCGTGGGTGGGCAGATAACGCGACGGCGGTAGAACCGCCGCCGAACGTGTGCGGTGGGAAGCCGGAACGCCCAAATAATTTTAATGATTTTACCCTGGTTCATTGATAAAAAAATGAGGTGCTACGAAAAATCTTATTTATTTTTTATATTTTGCGCTCGACATTTTTTGTAAAATTTTACTCTTGAAAATCCATGAAACATAAATTATTTTTACTCATAAGCTGCGTCATACTTTTTTACTGCTGCCATAAAATTACCAAAGAAGAAGAGGTAGTAGGCAGAATTAACGATGGCGAGGTTTACACCTTAGGACATAGTTACGCTACATTAAAGTTGTCTATCTATTCTAAAGATATAGACCTTATAGGAGTTTGCTTTTCCGAAAATAACTCCTCCTCTCCATCATTTGCTGACAGTGTAAAGCATGCTTTTTACAATTCTTCTGAAGACGCTTATTATGTAAACATTGAAAGCTTAAAAGAAAAAACCACCTATTATTGGCGTACTTTTATACAAAAAGAGAATACTGTTGTATATGGCAAAGTAAACCGTTTTACTACTACCGGCACCCCCGGCACCTGGACACAAATGGCAGATTTTTTTGGCGGCATCAGAGATGGGGCTGTTGGCTTCTCTATTGGAGATAAGGGTTATGTTGGAACAGGAATTTCTCACCCTTATAATTTACCTGATTTTTATAAAGATTTTTGGGAATATGATCCTTCTACAAATACTTGGACACAAAAAGCAGACTTTGGCGGTGGCAAAAGGACTTCAGCTGTTGGCTTTTCTATAGGAAACAAAGGATACGTTGGGACAGGTTTTTTTGAATTCGTTGAACATCCTCTGTACCCAATCGGTTTGAACGATTTTTGGGAGTATAATCCGGTTACTAATGAATGGATACAAAAAGCAGATTTTGGAGGAGATAAACGATTGGGCGCCGTTGGATTTTCCATTGGCAGTAAAGGATATATTGGAACCGGTTCTACCAGAGGTTTAAGTTTTAGAGATTTTTGGGAATACAATCCTGAGTCAAATTCATGGCTGCGAAAAGAAAACCTGCCTACAGGAGAATGGCAAGGTCCCAGGGAAGGAAGAGACCATTCTGTTGGATTTTCTATTGGGAATAAGGGATATGTGGGAATGGGGCGAGGTTCCTATGGCTATCTTGGAGATTTTTGGGAATATAATCCCTCTTCTGATAATTGGACACAAAAAGCGTATTTTGCCGGAGAAAAAAGAGCGGGAGCAGTTGGTTTTTCTATAGGGGATAAAGGATATGTTGGGCTTGGAAGAAAGAGTTATGTAAGTGAATCTACTTATGATTTTTGGGAATATTCACCTGACTTAGATATTTGGATGTTAAGAGAAAGTTATCCGGGTATCGGTGGATCCTCACTAGTTGGATTTTCAATCGGGGAAAAGGGATATGTGGGCACAGGTTATAAGGGTATAGTGCCTAATTTGATTTCACAAAAAGACTTTTGGAGATTTACTCCGTAACGAATGGTAAGTTAAAAATCACAAATACCTCACACTGCCTGCCGTTTACCGTTTCAAAAGATCAAACACCGTCTTCACCGGATTAAACGTACTCAACGGCACTTCTACAAAAATAGTAATCCAATCTGCCATGGCGCCGTTCCAAAGCCCGGGTAATTCCATTGCCTTTAAGGTTCTTCCTTCATAAGATTTTTCCGAAATGAAACCGGTATAAGCATCTACATACTTATTAAGATCGAAAAATTTGCCTTTCATATCTTTATAACAGCAAAACATATCCACCGGATTAAAATGTGAGGCAGAGGTTAAAAACGCCTTTTGCACAGGATTGTTCATATCAATTTGCGAAGATTCTACAATTTGCAGCGAGGTTTCTCCTTTGCGATTGGTTACCCAAAACGGACCACCGCCGGGTTCACCTTCGTTTTTCACTACCCCACAAATACGCATCGGGCGATGCAATTTTTTTAGCACTTCTTCCTGTGTCGGATTTTCACAATCAAACTGAATCATTAACTTAACTTTCGCAAACTCAATAATCTCCTGCAAATCACCACCGCTCACCGCCAACCGCTCACCACTCAACCGCTTTTGATATTCAAAACTCTTTACTTGCAAATGAAGCAAATAACCCGCCAATGCTTTTTTATATACGATGGTGGATTCCAATTTATCTTCAGTAATCACGTTATCAATGTTTTTTACAAATACTAAGTCGGCGTGAATGTGGTTTAAGTTGTTGATTAATGCGCCGTGCCCGCCCGGACGAAACAGCAAATTACCTGCTTTATCCCGAAACGGCGTATTATCCAATTCTGCTGCCAAAGTGTCAGTAGAAGGCTCTTGTATAGAATAGGTTATATGATAGGTAACTCCAAATCTTTCTTCATACTTCTCTTTCACTTGCGCCACCAATTCGTCAAATTTATCTAAGTGATCGGGAGAAACGGTAAAATGCAACCTGCAAATGCCATCGCCGCTTCGGGCATAGATTGCCGATTCTACTAAATGTTCCTCCAAAGCGGTGCGAGATTCATCGTCGTATTTATGAAATTTTAATAGTCCTTTGGGAAGATTCCCGTAATTTAATCCCTTCTCGCCTAACAGATATTCGAACGGGATTTTAGACTTTACATCTTTCACTACTTCTTCAAACGAATCTACGGTTTTTTCAATGTGTTCTTTCAGATCGTTAAAAAATGCAAAATCTTTGATATTTTCCAAATAGTGCTTTGCCTTGTCGCTCAACGAAGTAGTCTCCGGGTGTACTGCCTCGTACAAATCTTTAAACATTCTTGAGGCGGCGCCGGAAGCCGGCACAAACTTCACCATCTCTTTCTTTTGCGCCAGTAACTCATACATACTGAGCCAATGTTCTACTTCGAGGTCAGTAAACTTAACAATGCCATCACCAATAGAAACATTTCTGTTAATATTTGCAAAATCGAAGCCTGTTTTAAAAAACGCGAACTGTTTTTCTACGTGTTTGGGATCGCTACCGCGTTGTGCCATAAAAGCTAAATCTCTGGAGGTAAAATCAAGCATAATTCAATAAATTTAGTGCGCTACAAAACTATATGTTTTTTTTATTATTTTGTGTTGTTGTTCAACTGCTATAACACGACAATATATCTTAATGAAAATTGCCATAGTAAATCTAATGCCCAATAAGGAAGAAACCGAAAATCAATGGATTCAGGCATTGGCAAACGCTCCGAAATCTGTTGAAATTGATTGGATTAGAACGCATCACGAAAGCAAAAATACAAGCCTTGAATATCTTGAAAAGAAATATATCCTTTTTTCGGATATTAAAGATCGTTTTTATGATGCGATGGTCATTACAGGTGCACCGGTAGAAAAATTACCTTTTGAAGAAGTAGATTATTGGGAAGAGTTTAAGGGAATTTTAGATTTTGCTCGTACAAACGTGTTTTCCACGATGTTTGTTTGCTGGGCGGCGCCCGCTGCCCTGTTTCATTACTACGGAATTCCTAAATTTATAACCGAAGAAAAAATATCGGGGATTTATGAAAATGAAATAGATACGGATAGTCCATTAATGCACGAGGTAGGTAATCTCTTTTGGGGACCACAATCCAGATATTTTTACACCAAAGAAGAAGATATTAATGCAGTTTCAGCATTGAAAATTATTGCAAAATGTGCAGCATCAGGCATACATATCATCGCTTCAAATGATTATAGAGAAATTTATGTAAACGGTCATAATGAATATGACGACGATTCTATTGATAAAGAATATAGAAGAGATATTGCCAAGGGCATTCCCATTAAAATGCCTGAGAATTACTACATTGATAATGATATGAATAAAGGGATTATGGCGCAATGGCGCGATCACAGCCATCTGTTGTATCGCAATTGGCTACAGCTTGTTGCTCTTTCTTGTTCATAAGATCAACCATGACAATAACTGCCACGCACGCCCAAAACGGCAGCGAAAGCTTGTCGGTATCCAAGAAATTATTCATGATGCCGTGTATATAATAAGAAATAAGAGCTAAAGTAGCCGATAAAGAGATGACTTTTAGATCTTTTCGCCGTGCAGAGATATAAGTTCTAATTCCCGTATAAAGCGTTGCGATCATAATTGCCAATACCGTTACCAAGCCAATAAAACCGGTTTCAGCAGTAGGACCAATAAACTCGCTATGCGCATTTCCGCCATCGCCAAAATTTGTAGTGATAATAGTTTTATAAGTAGGTTTTTGAAATGTAGCATATATAAATTGGTAGGTTCCGGGTCCCCATCCCACCCAAGGGCGTTCCTCAATCATACCAAAAGCGGAAACCCAACGATTTATGCGTTCTACGTTGGAAGCATCGGTAGATATATTGCTAATAGACCGGATATGTTCTGCAAAACTGTTAGATGAATCTTGCGAATTTCGTCCCATCCGGTATAAAATTTCATCTGAAAAACTGTAGAAAGTAAAAGTTATCAACCCGATGCCAACAATTATCCAACTCATTTTAATTCTGAGTTTTAAAGCAAAAAATACACCAATTACGCCAATAAGGCTTAACCAGGCTGCTCTACAAAACGAAAAGAAGAGTCCGATGAAAAGCAGGCACACAGATGCTGTATAAAGCAATTTCATATAACTTGGTCTATTGGGCAAAAAGAAAAAGCCTATTTGCAAAGGAATTAACAGCGCAATTGCGGCGCCATAAGCCGTATGGTCGTTGTAGTATGGGCTCATAATCCAGTGCACGCCCTTTTCAGGAAACCCTGCCATCGCTAATTTTCCGGTAGCAATGCAAATTACAATTGCCAAACCTGCCATATAGAAATTCATGAATTTTACCCACTTGGATATATCTTCTTTGGCCAACCAAGTCAGCATAAAATAGCATGGTACAATAAACCAAATTGTTGAAAGAAAAAATTTAAATGAAACCAATGGCATTTCGCTGGTAAAACATGTAAAAAGCATCCATCCCAAATAGAGTAATATGGTAATGGTAACAGGATGGGTCATTACTTTTCGATCCATTTTTAAGTCTAAAAAAATGCGTATGAAAAATAATCCCGTAATCAACACCATTATGATTTCGCTCGGGAAGGACAGTCCTACATTAATTTGTCTATTTTCAAAAGGAATAGACAAGGGAACGATGAAAGCCATCAGATACATCAGCATGTCTAACTTGAAAAACAATAAATACAAACCAACTAAAGCAAGGCTTATCAGCGGAATAAAATCATAACCGCGATGTAAACCCCAACAATTAATGAGTATAAAAAGCAATCCACCTGATACTCCAAGCCATTTTTGAAGATTTTTCGTCATTACTCGTCTTTTTTATACGTAGGCAAGTTTGTTTTTATTTTTTCAATGATTAACAACACAAAAAACGTTACAATAAATGCAGCTATTGCAGAAAAAAGCGTAATGATTGACTTCTTGGGGGAAACTTTTTTTTCTATCGGAATTGCCCTTTCCACCACAAATTTTGAGGGCATTAATTCGCTTGCATTCATTTGAGCATTCCAAAGTAAAGATTTTAATAATGTTTCGCGTCTTACAAGGTATATCAATTCTTCACGTAAAATCACACTTGTGGGTCCCCATTTGGCAATATTGTCAATCTCTTTTTGAATGCGTTGCACTCCAGCCGCATTTCCTTGTCCTAAAGCAGTTGCATATTGCTGCATAACGCGATCCACCTGTAAGTCAAAAATAAAAATTCCTTCATTTGCAAGTTTTTGAACAGAATCGTTCACAATAATCATTTGTGCATTTACTTCATCAATTTGGCGTTGTAGAAGATCGCAAACGGCTTGTGCGCGCTCTTGTTCTATTCTATTTTTAAAAGCGTCCAAATTATTTACCATGGCGTTGGCGAGCGCTGCCGCCATTTGCGGGCTCCTATCAGAAACGGTAATAGCAATACCTCCAAACTGCGTTCTTTTTATTGTAATATTATCCAATTCTTTATATAGCCTGCTTTTCCAATGCCTGTGCATCGTATCAATGCCAAAATGGTCAATCAAATTAAACTGCCGAACGAGCGTATCTTTAAAATCTCTTGAATTTAGAATTTGAAGCAATTGCTCGGTTTCGTATTCATGTCCATATCTCTTCACATCGGTTCTGAACTCAAAATTATCAACCAGAAAAGAATTAAATTGAGGAGCAAATACAATTGCCGTTGACCGATACATCGGCTGAATAAACAATGAAAAAATAAATGCTAATACGCCTGCTAAGAGCGTAACAATCAATAACGGTTTACGCCATTTCCAAGCAAATAAAATGACACTGAAGGAGTTAAGTTCGTTTTGGTTATTCATATTTTTTAATGATTAGTGATTAATGGTTAATAGGTGTAAGGGTGTATAGGTTTAAGAGGGTGAGTAATCCCCTTCAAAATTTGAAGGGGTGCCCGAAGGGCGGGGTAGTTTATATAGATTTAATTCCCAATTCATCCAATTGTGCTTGCGCCACAACCGAAGGCGCATCCAGCATAGTATCGCGTCCGGAATTGTTTTTTGGGAAAGCGATAAAGTCGCGAATAGATTCGGAGTCGCACAAAATAGCGCACAATCTGTCAAATCCGAAGGCAATGCCGCCATGCGGCGGACAGCCGTATTGGAATGCGTTCAGCAAAAATCCGAATTGATGTTGCGCTTCTTCGGGTGTAAATCCCAATACAGAGAACATTTTTTGTTGTAATTCTTTGTTAAAGATACGGATAGAGCCACCGCCAATTTCTGTGCCGTTAATTACCAAGTCGTAAGCATTGGCGTTTACGGCGCCAGGATCGGTATCTAATAATGTTATATGTTCCGGTTTAGGCGAAGTAAACGGGTGATGTTTGGCATAATAACGTTGCGTTTCCTCATCCCACTCCAATAATGGAAAATCAATTACCCACAATGGTTTATACTCCCCGGCTTTGCGCAATCCAAGCTGTTTGCCCATTTCCAAACGCAATTCACAAAGTTGTTTGCGTACTTTTTCTATTTCTCCCGACATAATCAGGATGAGATCTCCGGCTTCAGCATTACATTTTTCTGCTACTGCTTTTAAATCTTCTTGGTCATAAAATTTATCTATTGAAGATTTAAACGTACCATCTTGTTGGCAAAGCACATACACTAATCCTCCGGCACCAATTTGTGGTCGTTTTACAAAATCGGTCAGCGCATCTAATTGCTTACGCGTATAATTTGCGCATTCTTTTGCCACGATGCCCACCACCAATTCCGCATTATTGAAAACGGGAAACTCACGGTGTTTCAATCTGTCATTTAGTTCTACAAACTGCATTTCGAAACGGATATCCGGTTTGTCGCAACCGTATAAACGCATTGCATCATCAAAAGTTATACGCGGAATGGATTCAATCTCAACGTTTTTAACTTTTTTCAGAATATATTTAATCAGCCCTTCAAATGTTTGTAAAACATCTTCTTGCTCAACGAACGACATTTCGCAGTCAATTTGCGTAAATTCGGGTTGGCGGTCGGCGCGCAAATCTTCATCTCTAAAGCAGCGTACAATTTGAAAATAACGGTCGTAGCCCGAAATCATCAGCAACTGTTTAAATGTTTGCGGCGATTGCGGCAGTGCGTAAAACTCTCCTTGGTTCATACGCGAAGGCACGATAAAATCGCGCGCGCCCTCCGGCGTTGATTTTATCAAAAATGGCGTTTCTATTTCTAAAAAACCAATGTTACTCATATAGTTCCGCAATTCAATTCCAAGATTATGACGAAAAACGAGGTTATTTTTCACCGGATTGCGGCGCAAATCCAAATAGCGGTACTTCATGCGCAGTTCATCTCCGCCATCCGATTCATCTTCAATAGTAAACGGCGGCACTTCCGATTTATTCAAAACGGTTACTTCATCTACCAAAATTTCAATATCGCCGGTAGGAATATTTTTGTTTTTGTTGTAACGTTCGGCAACTACGCCTTTCGCTTGAATGACCCATTCTCTTCCGAAATGTTCGGCGGTTTTACACAGTTCGGCATTCGATTCGCTATTAAAAACCAATTGCGTTATGCCATATCTGTCGCGCAAATCAATGAACAACATTCCGCCTAATTTTCTGTTTTTTTGCACCCAGCCACAAAGGGTAACTTGTTGGTTTATGTGGTTAATTGTTAATTCTCCGCAAGTATAAGTTCGTAACATCGGTTATATTTTATTAGAAAGCCTGCAAATATCCACATTTTTTTTACATGGCATGTGTTGAATTTGCAATATTTTGTTTCAGAAACGTTTTATTATAAAAAATATTTTTCTTTGAAAGATAATCTGTTTTTTGTTCAAATCTTCATCTTTTTTGCACTTTTTTTTGCATTTAATGATGTTAGTGCGCAACGAAAAAATAATATACGGGCGTTGCACACAGCGCCCATACAAAATGACACGGTTTATAATACCCATATCACCGTATCTCCCGAAATGGTAAAATTCCTGCAAGAAGCCCGAATTGCCCGCCTCATGGCAAACAACACAATTCCCATTCAAAACTACAACACACTCACTCAAAAAATGCTCAATTATTTAGAAAACAACGGTTTTCCATTTGCATCCATTTATTTAGACAGTATTCTTACAAGAAACGACACCGTGTTTGCCAATCTTGTGATTGACAAAAATTTACGTTGCACATTCGATACCATTGCAGTGCGTGGAAATTTAAAAATAGCCAGAAGTTATCTGCGAGCGTATCTCAATTTTAAAAATAATAAACCTTACAATGAGTCTATTGTGAGACAGATTCCACGGTTAATCCAAGAAATTCCTTTTGCTACCGAAACACAAGCTTCCGATATAGAATTTACTGAGGATAAGGCTTCTTTGTATCTTTATTTAGATAAAAAGCGTGTAAATCAATTTGACGGATATATCGGATTGGTTCCGGTAAGTGATCTTACCGGAAAAATTGCAGTTTCGGGAGAATTGAATCTGCATTTGATCAATCTGTTTACTATTGGCGAAAGTATTGATTTGCAATGGCGTTCCACCGAGCGTTTTTCTCAGTTCCTAGAACTGAAAGCCAATTTTCCTTACCTTTTCGGTACTCCGTTTGGCGTTGACGGGCTTTTTATGTTAGACAAAAAAGATACTACCTATCTAAATATGAACTATATTATTGGATTAAATTATTCATTTTGGGGCTATAATTCTGCCCGTGTCTATTTCGATTTTGAAACCTCCAATATTTTGGACAAAACTTTGTATGAAAATGCCGATTTTTTGTCTTATTCCGATTATAGAAAATCGATGTACGGATTTGCTTTCCGTTTTAGAAGACTTGATTTTATTTACAACCCGCGCAAAGGGTATGACCTCAATTTGAATATTGCGGTAGGTACGCGAAAGATTATTGAAAGTCCTAATGCAAGCGCTCATTATTATGAGGATGTTGATTTGCTTGCCATTCGATACCGGACATATGGGAAAATAAAAGGCTATGTTCCTTTGCACAAACGTTGGGTGTTAGTACTTGGCGCAGAGGGTGGCAGCTTGTTTGGCAAGCAAAACCTCATGAATGAGCTGTTTCGCATTGGCGGCATGAACTCCTTACAAGGTTTTGATGAACTTTCCATCCGCGCTTCAAGTTATGGCATCGGATTAGCAGAATTGCGTTTTTTGATTGCGAGAATAGCTTACCTCAACACATTTTTTAACGGCGCTTGGTATGAACAAAAAATTACCGGCAACTATCTGAACGACTTTCCGTTTGGTTTTGGCGCAGGCATCACATTTACCACCAAAGCCGGATTGTTTTATTTAAGTTATGCGCTTGGAAAACAATTAGGAAATCCTATTTCATTTAAAACGGGGAAAATTCACTTTGGGTTGGCGGTTCAGTTTTAATATTTTTAATCCTGCAAATCTTACCAATCTTGCAAGAATCTTGATTCAAAACTTATTATGGCACCGTAAATATCGCCCTAAACAACCCTATACACGCCACTTTCTTCCCTGTGCGAATACAATGAAACGTTGGCTGAATAGCGATATTTTCCATAATTTGATACTGCCATGTAATTTCCATGGTTTGTTCTCGAATATCGGTATATATAGCTTCGTTGAAATATATGCCTAATTGGTCTTTTTTCTGTTTAGTGAACAAACCTGCAAAATAGCCTCCTGCCGCATAATAGAACTTACATTCACTTTTTTTGTAGGGCGCAATTCCGCCATGAATGAGAAATCCAATCTCCCTCCTATCATTGTCAAATACCGTTTGCTCTATCGCGCCCCAAAGAGAATATGCTGCGTTGTATTTTCCAAAAGCATGGACGAGAATTCCTATAGAATAGACTCCGCTGCCAAATTTATTTTGACTATAACTCAGCTCCGATAAACCGGCAATGCCATCTTCACGAGGGTTAACAGTAAAAGAACGTAAAGGATTTCTACGCGGATCGTGAGCCACACCGTTATACAGACTTGATTTGAGCAGCCAGTTTTCCGTTGGTTGGTATTCTACATGCAAACAAACCGCCGATAAAGGATAGTTAGCTAACGGGAAATTGGCGTCTAATGTTGGGAATATTCCTGCCGAACTGTTTGTAAAAAGCGTAGTATAGGGTGTTGCAAAGTAATCAATGTTCACATTTCGCACACCGCCAAACAGGGAGACTTTGTCCCACCGGTGCGTATATCCTAACAAAAACGGATTGAGTATCAGATTATCTTCATCAATATTGGAAAAATCCATTAAATCGTCAATAATTCGTTCGTTAAAGACGCTATAAATGGTGATAAGATCGATGTTAAAGCTTCCGTTTTTCCAGCGTTTGCTTATTTTTTCGGTCGGCAATTCACCCATGAGCGATAAAAGATTTACCCAATTGAATTTTTTTCCGAAATTGCTTTGTATTTCTGTGTAATACTCTACAGTAAAGTATGTAGTGTCTTGCGCAGCCGTTGTGCCGATAACCATCAACCCTACAGAAATAATCAGCCATTTTTTCATGCGGCAAAATTAAATTTTTTCTATATCTTTGCGCCGCAAAAAAGCAATCTATTTATTCACTTAAAAACGAGTATATCATGGACGACGGATGGCCTAGTTGCAAGATTATGAGAAACCGGTCGCAGCGATATTAATTCGTTTTTAAACTATCGCTTCGGCAAATGTAGAACCATTAAAAAAAGAAGCGATGATTAAGTATTTAGTATGTACAAAAGGCTTTTACGAAGTTGAAAAATATTCTTCGAAAGCTTGGGTGTGCGTAATGACTCCTACCCCTGAAGAGCAAATTTTCTTAACGGAAGAGTTTGGCGTTCCCGAGCCGTTTTTGAAAGACATTGAAGATAACGAAGAGCGCCCCCGTGTAGAATATGAAGACGGTTGGCGTATGATTATTATCCGGGTGCCCTTTAAATCGTTGGAACAAGAGAACCTCTACACTACGGTTCCACTCGGTATTTTAACCTCCGGCGAAAAGTTCATTACCGTTTGTCACAGCGAAGTAGAAATGGTGGAGGATTTTATAAAATACACCCGTCGTAAAAACTTTGAAGAAAAAAACGCCGCCGATCTTACGCTGCATCTACAACTTTCGGCTGCCGTTTGGTTTTTGAAGTATCTGAAAATGATAAATTATGAAATTAAAGATGCAGAGGAGCAATTGCAAACTTCTGTTAGAAATGAAGAATTATTAGAGTTAATGCGCTTGGAAAAAACGTTAGTCTATTTTATTACTTCCATACGCGGCAATGAAATTTTGTTGCAAAAATTTCAAAGCATCTTAAAACTACGTCGCGCAAAATACGACGACGATCTATTTGAAGATGTGGAGATTGAAATGCAACAAGCGCGCACCGTAGCCAATGTATACAGCGAAGTTTTGGCAGGTATGATGGACGCATTTGCTGCCATTATTAATAACAACTTAAACGTGGTTATGAAACGTTTAACCTCAATTTCCATTATATTGATGCTACCCACTTTGATAGCAAGTTATTATGGCATGAACTTGGAAGAAGGCACCACCATTTATAATCCATCGTTTTATATAGTAATAGTCGCTACTTTACTTTTAGCTTCCCTTATTGTGATGTTTTTTAGAAAAAAACGCTGGTTGTAAATTGGAGATTTCTTATCTTAATCATCCAAAATACATCTCACACTTATCGCATCCGCTCTCGTTATTTCCAAAATTTCAAATTGGCTACAATAATAGTGTAATACTGCTGCAATACCGGTAGTAGCACCGGGCATATCGGATGACCACCACGCTGTGTATCCTAACAAATCTTCAAAACGATTCGACGCGCTGCTGTAATAACCTGCGCCGCGTGCATCAAATTGTAAATCATTGGTGTTATTACCGGGTAGCCAATATACCGGATTTCTCAAATCGTTTATATTACATGTATTCAGCAGCGCCCACTCGGCAGAAGTTGGAATACGCCAGCCATCGGGACACAATGTGCGGTCACCTGCTCGTGTAGATAGCGGGAATGCCGCCTCGTAGGTATAAAGCAATCCAAAATTATCGGCATTTTGGTTTTCATCAGGGAAAAGTGAAGACACGTATGTTTTAGGCTCCGGAGTAATGTTTGTGCCATCTTGATATTTTGTGCCACGTACATTTTCTTTATACCAACAATATCCCATCAATTCTACAACATTATACGTTATTGTATTGATATTGTCGGTTATTTGCGTTGGACAAGCCTGTCTTACAGTGATTGTTCCGGTTGCCGTAGCTGTTTCACAAACCCCTGTAACGGTTACTGTATAATTAAATACTCCTTCATTACTTGGTATGCCGCTAATGGTTAGCACATCATCCAACCATACTCCATTAATGCCCGGAGGTAAATTTGCAACCGTAACATCCACAGCATCCGTAGTAATATAAGTAATATTAGTTAACGTTCCCCCAACACGAAGAGTTTGTGCATCTGTGCCGGCGCCGGAAGTTAATGTAACAGTAGGATCCGGAATCATGGTGATCTCCTTTGCTTCGCTTACCACGTCTCCACAAATAGGATTCGTTACTACTGTTCTAAACCAAGTGGTTTGGGTTAAGCCGCCGGTAGCTAAAGTTGCCGAGGTTTCACCCAAGATATTCGCAAACCCTGCTGTTGCACTCGTAGTAGAGCTTTGCCATTGGATAGAACCTTCATAATCATTCAATGTTAATGTAGTTCCCATATCGTAGCAAACAAACTCCTCATCTGCCGTAATGTAGCCTTCTACAGCAATAGCAATAACGCTAACTATTACCGGATTACTGGTTACGGTATTGCAACCGGTACCTGTCATAGCAGCAATAAGCTGGTATTCGTGATCATCCGGAACTGTTATGCCCAATATGTTCAACGTACTTGTTCCGTTGCTTGCAGCGGTATATATTGCGCCGGCGGGTGTGCCGTTTGCTATATTCCCCCACGTTCCGCTATTGTTATACTGCCATTGATAAATTGGAATGCCTGTGCCGTTAGACAACGTACTGCTAAGGGTGGTCTCCCCGCCTTCGCAAATAGAGGTATTACTTGCTATTGGGGTAGACAAAGTAGGTTGAGGCACAACGGTTATTAAAACGGTATCGCTATAGGCAAGTGGGCAAACGCCGCTTTGCACTGCTGCGCGATAATAAGTATTCGTTGTTAATACACCCATTTCTGCACTTGTTAAAGTTGTGGTTACATTTGCAATAGTGGCAAATGATGCAAAATTATCTATAGAATATTGCCATTCGATAACTGTGCCATTATTACCTGACAATGTTAATGGTTCAGGCATCCCACCGGTACAAATTGTTTGAGCTTCTGATATTGTGCCCGGTACGGTAGTTGACTCTACTGTTACCGATAATGTTGTATTAGAACAATCCGTAACATTATCTGTAAAAGTAAAAGTTGCCGAACCTGCTGACACACCGGTTACAAGACCAGTATTATCCACTGTGGCAACAGTCTCATCACTACTCACCCATGTACCATCTATAGTGGGTGATAATTGAGTGGTTGAAGCCACACAAATAGTATTTGCACCGGTAATGGAAACAGTAGGCAATGGGTTTACTGTTATTGTTATTTCCGCATTATCATTTACACATTTAAGATCGTTTGGATCAATAATAGTTACACTAATTATTGCCTCTCCTGCGTCTTCCCATGAAATTTCTATGGAATAATTGTCAAGGGCGCCGCCTTGATTACCACCGCTAAGTACCGTGAATGTGGCATCGCCGGTAATGATCCATGTATATTCGTAAGCCTTGTTATTTACATTTGATAATGTATAAGTTTTTATATCGCCGCTACATACTTCATCGGTATCAGGATCGAACTCCGGATAGATACTTTCGCTTACGGTTAGCGTAAAAAATATGGTTTCTACCGGTGTGAGATTTTGGCAGGTGGTTGATGTATTATAAACGGAGAAGGTGAAAGTCACAATTTCTTCACCGCCTAAAGTATAAGTATTAACGCCATCAAACGTTCCTAAATAACTTGTACCGTTTATTGTCCATACGCCGGTACCGTATTCAATATATTGCTCCCAGTCGGGTAATTCATACTCCAAATCGTGTGCGCAAACAAAAACTGTTGTCGGCTCTCCGGTCGGCAAATCGATTTCCGCTGTCGGCTGTACCGTAATTAGAACAGTATCACTATAAGTTGATGGACAAACGCCGTTTTGAACTACTGCCCGATAATAAGTGTTGGTTGTTAAGGAGCTCAATGGCAAAGTGCTTAAACCTGCACTGCCGGAAACGGTAACAATATTCAAATTAAAATTATCAGTGGAAGATTCCCAGCGGACAATAGCGCCGGTATTGCCCGTGAGTTCCAACGGATTGGGCGTACTGCCGCTGCAAATGGTTTGCGCTGAAGAGATAGTGCCACCTACGGAGGTTGGATCTACCGTAATTAAAACAGTATCGCTATAAGTGGGAGGGCAAACGCCATTTTGTACCATTGCCCGATAGTAACGGTTTGCGGTTAAATTGCCCATTTCAGCACTCGTTAAAGTTGTGGTTGCATTTGCAATAGTGGTAAATGTTGCAAAGTTATCTATAGAATATTGCCATTCCACAACATTGCCTACAATAGTACCGCCTAATGTTAATGGAGCAGGTGTATCACCACTGCAAATCACTTGAGCTGATGATATTGTGCCCGGTAGTGTCGCTGTTTCCACCGTCAATATCCATTCGCCTGTTGAAAACACTCCGGAGGTATTACAAGTGCCGTCCATGGCTTCGCGATAAAAAGTATAAGCACCTGCTATGGTAGTGTAGGCTTCTCCCGGTGTGTAAGTTGGATCCGTAGCTCCGCCAATAGGACCATACTCATCATACCATTGGTACGAATAAATGCCGTCTCCACCGGAGGCAGCTGTTACGCTTGTAATTTCGGAAGCACTCTCACCTACACAAATAGTTTCATTTCCAGTGATTATTTCACCCGGATTAAATTCAAGATATACCGCAATTAAAACAGGACTACTAAATGCTTCAGAGCAGACACCATTTGTCACTACGGTTCTAAACCACGTATTTTGCATTAAATCTCCGGTAAATAGAGTTTCATTTGTTTCATCCAAAATATCTGTAAACCCTTCCGTACCGCTTATAATTGAGCTTTGCCATTGGATGTTGCCCATATAGTTATTCAAAGTTAACATGGTTCCCGTATTGTAGCAAACAATGGTTTTAGCCTCCGTAATGTTACCTGCAACAGACGAAGGATCAATAACTAAAGTAAACACTTTCGTTGCTACCGCTGTTCCTGTTTGACAAGGAGTTTCTGTATTGAAAACAGAAAAAGTAAACACTACGATTCCGGCTGCACCATTTATAGTATAATCACGACCACTTAAGCTGCCGCCAACTGCAGTACTTCCTGTAATGTTCCATTCGCCACGACCATTAATCACATATTCCGCTTCCCAATCGGGCAATTCGTAAGCAATTTGGGTTACACAAATTATGTCTTCGTCTGTTATAGAAGAAACATCAAATACTGCTTCGGGGTTAACAATTATGGTAATATCTTCGTATTGCCCATCGCATCCATCCAAGGTTGGGGTTACACGGTAGACTACAGAGCCGCTTGCCGTGGAATCGGTTAACGTTAATTCTTGCTCTATGACAAATGCTGAGCCGTTTGTAGCTCCTGAAACATTTGTACTGGTTTGCACCCATGAAAAAGTTGTGCCTGCCAAACCTGATGTCAATGTTATATCAGTGATTCCGCCGTTGCAAATAGGTGTTGTGCCGGTAATAGAAACGTTCGGCAACGGTTTTACGGTTACGATTATTTCCGCATCGCCTTCTACGCATTCCGGATTCTCCGGGTCGGTAACAGCTACGCTAATTGTAGCGTTTCCGGGGTTCTCCCATAAAATTGTTATAGAATAATTATTAGGTGCACCATTCCCATTACCTCCGCTAACTACTTTCCATCCGGCATCACCAGTAATATTCCATATATATTCATATTCTATATCCATCACATTTAACACATAAATCTCCGTAGTTCCGCTACACACTGTATCTGTATCTGAATTAAATGTCGGATAAACACTCTCGCTCACGTTTAAAGTAAGAATTACAGAATCTACGGGATTATCTTTTTGACAAGAAGCTGCTGTATTGTAAATTAAGAAAGTAAAGGTTACTACTTCTTCTACATTAGCTAAAGTGTAAACATTACCGGTAAACGTTCCTTGATAATCTATACCTGCCTCGCCATTTATCCTCCATACGCCTTCCCCATTAATAACGTAGGGAGACCCATTCCAATTTGGCAATGAGTAACTTACATCGTGAGCACAAACGGAAACGGTTTGTGCTCTCTGTAAAGCAGTTGTAGCCATTGGTTGTACAATAAGCGTATAACTTCCGCTTGAAGATACAGGTGTAGTCTGACAAGTGCCATCATTAGCGCTGCGAGTATAAACAATAGTTATGTCTGTAGTACCTGTATTTATTCTATCTGACTGAGGAATAGTATAAGTAGCACTGTTAGTACCTGAAATTAATGTGCCGTTTCTATACCATTGATACGTAATGTTGTTATCGCCGCCGCTGGCAGGGATCGAACTACCAATGCTTGCGGGATCAATCGCGCCTGAACAAATGGTAGATGATCCCGATACTATCTCGCCCGCAACAAATACGGGACGTACAGTAACGTATGCGCTTGCTGAACGCAGACTACCCAATAAAGTTGTCCCGGAAACCGATAAACCGGGGACATTACTTGAAACATTTGTTGCATTTGGATAATTGATATTGTATGTTGCTATTACCCAGTATTCTCCTGCATCTGCAACCTGAACATTAGTGATCGTATAAGTATTTCCAGTTATTCCCGTAAGTGGCGAACCATCCTTATACCACTGATAAGTAACACCTGGCGTTTGTGCACAAATAGACATGTTTACCGTGTTACCGATACAATAGGTTCCGGTACCGGAAACAAGAGCGGTTGGAATGTCATAAGAGATAAGCACACGGCCGCCAGAGCCATGTCCGCCGGGTTCACTGAGACCATATCCGGAACTCCCACCACCACCGGGATTACAGCCATTATTGCCGACACCTGTACTGCTCAACACACTACCACCAATACCACCATTAGGACCACCGGCAGTACCTCCAACACCACCGGTTCCACTACCGGCACTGCCACCGTTTGAACCTGCAATATTTATGTTGCCATTTCCGGAAGTACCGCCTCCGGCACCGGTAGCACTACCATCGGTTCCACCAAATGGGCCTCTATAAGTGCCTCCAACTCCTCCGTTCGCACGAATAGTAATATTGTTGTATGTAACATAGCTTTGTCCGCCCGTTCTACCTGAATTACTACCGCTTTCCCCTCTTGCTCCACCGCCGCCTACTTGCCCAGTAATACTATTACCTGTTCCGGTGCCAAAATTCAGCGAAATATAACCACCGCCACCGCCACCGCCGCCATGTCCTCCTAATGAAGAAGTACCACCGGCGCCACCGCCACCGCCATAAGCTTGCCCTGAGATGTTGGTTGCACAGGAAGGAAGAGGTGCAGTAAAAGAATAAGTGCCTGGTGCGCTTGATCCTGTGGATGCGATACATGGACGACTTATCGGATTATCATACATAATCGTTACCGTTTGCCCCCATCCCGTCAGCATAAACCCACACATAAAAAACAACGCCAAAAACAGCGTTAAAATCCATTTGCTTTGCCACATTTTTTGTCGGAAAAAATAAATATTTTTCATAACAGACTGTATATTAATTGCTAAATAAAATAAGATTGAATTATAATTTGCAAAAGTAAAAAAAATAAGATTTCTATTATTGATAAATAAAAAATAAGATAAAAAAATTGAGCAGTATTTGTAATACCGCTCAACGAAAAAATCCTTGCTGCACTCCTTATTTCGGGTGTAGCGAGGAGTCTTATAAAAAATGTTAAAAGTTCTTTTCTTGCAACTGATAATACGCCTGCGGATGATCGCAAGAAGGGCACATTTCCGGCGCATGGTATCCAAAATGAAGATATCCGCACTCGCGGCATTGCCACATTTCTTCGTTTCTTCTTTTAAATACTTCATTGGTTTGCATGTTGTCCAACAATTTGCGGTAACGTGCTTCGTGCGCTTTTTCCACTGTAGCAACGGCGCGGAATTTTGCTGCAATTTTCGGAAAACCTTCCTCATCGGCAATACGTGCAAATTCAGGATAAAGGTCTTCCCATTCCTCTTTCTCGCCGGCAGCGGCTTCTTTCAAATTTTCTTCGGTAGTGCCGATAACTCCGGCAGGATAGGTTGCCGTAATTTCTACATGACCGCCTTCTAAAAGTTTAAAGAAAGTTTTGGCATGCGCTTTTTCTTGTTCAGCAGTGTCTAAAAAGATAGCGGCAATTTGTTCATAGCCCTCTTTTTGAGCTTGTCTTGCCCAAAAAGCATAACGGTTTCTCGCTTGCGATTCTCCGGCAAACGATTTCAATAAATTTTGTTCGGTTTTGGTTCCTTTGATGCTCATAATATTTAATATTTAAGGTTTAAAGTTTAGGAATTTAAAGATTTAATGGCTCACTTTTAAATTTTTAAATCTTTAAATTTTCAATTGCTATTCATAAACTATCACAAACACATCCTCATCCGGTTTTTGAAGATTTAGCTGTTCGCGGGCATATTTTTCTAATTTCCCTGCGGTATCATTTTCCAATTGTTCAAAAGTATAAGTATTGTTAATCTGATTTTTTGTTTTGGCGATATTTTCGTCCAATTGTTTCATTTTCACATTCAGTTCTCTATGTCTGTAAATATTGTTTTCCGAAAAAAACAGCATATATACCAAAAAAACAGCTACAGTTATTCCGCTGATTATCAATAAAGGTTTACGATTCATTGTGGTTAAAATTTCTGCGAAAATATAATTTATTTTGAATGTTTTAACCCGAATAATAAACTATTCCATCGCAAAAGCAAAGTACCCGTCCTCCGGTTGCTTTTCCCAATGTTTACACCATTTCACCTGCCCGCAACAAGTTTCAGCACCCGGCAAACGTATATGAACAGTTTCAATATCAGGGAAATGCTCAATCAGTAACCGTGCTATTTCTTCATTAGATACATCACCCAACAATTCATCTACTATAATATTATTAAATCCGGTTTTGTAAGAAAAAATGGCGCTTTCATATGCACAGAGCTGTATTTCTCCTTCGTTAATAAATCGGAAAAAATCTTCATTCCAATTCACAAAACTGTTGTTTTCAAGTTTCTGAACTCTCTTTTTCTGATATGTTTCAGGAGAGATAAATTTAATGGTATTTGTCGGAACAGGCACTGTGGCAAGAAGTTTGTCTTTGTAATACCAAAAATGATTGCGATAAAAAAAATCTTCAAATCCTAATTTTCGATAATAGTTTGCTAAATTTTGGTCGGCGGCGTGCAAAAAGATGCCTGCTATGTTTTCGCGGCAAGCTGCGTCATAAATAGTGGCTAACAGGTTTTGCATTATGCCTTGTCTTTGGTAATTTGGATGGGTGGCGCAGGCATAAATGTACTGCATTTTATATAGACTACCCCGTCCGGCTTCGCCGGACACCCCTTCAAAATTTGAAGGGGATTTTAGGGTAGTGGGCAATGCAAATGCCATGGCTATAATTTTGTGGTTTACTTCACAAACATAGCAAGTTGCAATGCCGAAATGTGTGATAAAACGGTTTATATAACCTTTCGCATCACCAAACGTCTCTTCCCAAAGGGATTTTATTTCAGGGATGTCTGTGACAATTGCTTTTTTGTAATGCATGGGATTTAAAGATTTAAGAATTTAAGGTTTAATGATTGTATTCGTGATTTTAAATCTTTAAATTATGAAATCTTTAAATTTAATCTTCTTCCCAAAATTTAATCTCGGAATAATTTTTCGGTACGGTAGCGCTCACTTTCGGCACTTCATTAAACGTTACCTTTTTAACATCTAATTGTAGTTTTAATTCATAATCAACACTTTCAAGAATTAGTCTGTTGAAAAAAGTATATCCGTCAGCCATAAGCTCGCCTTGATAGGAAAGTTCTATTCCATCCGGAATCTCCAGCGGAAAGCTGTTGAAAATAGCTTGAAGGGCGTAAAAATCAACCTCTAAATCTAAAATGTGTTGAAGAATAGAATAATCTCCTTCGTAATAATTTTTTTGCAGTTTATTAATCATTAGAATTTGATCGGGCGTTATTAGCGCTCTACCTGCCTCAATCCCCATGAAACTCAACTGTATATACAAAAAACTGTCTATTACACTTACAAGAGTAAATTGGCAATTTTGCGTTTGGTTATCTATATTTATAACCGCCGATCCTCTATAATGAACTGAATTGTAAGAAAATGCAGGGTCTGCTATGAATATGGGATCAATGCTTTGTATAGGTTCAATAGCTTGTATAGAATCTGTAGCTTGCGCCCACGAAAAAGTGATCGTAAAAACCAAAAAGAACGTGCAAACAATGTGCTTTAAATATTTCATAATTAATTTTGTTTGCAGTAAAACGAAAGTTTTTCAACAAAATTATAAGGTTTCAAACACCCTGTATAACCATCCGGTTTTAGGGCCTCTTAATTCCGGATCTTCTCTAATCGCTTTTTCCTCTAAAGCCATTCTTTTAAATAAACCATCTGCTACTTGCTGTGCAGCAGAGGTTAAAATATTTACGGAGGGATGAATTCCGGTTGTTTCAAAGTATATGATTTGCAACTCATTCCATCTTGAAATCACATTTAAAGCATTAAATTGTTCTACAAGTGTGGAAGACACAAGTGTGGAAATAAAGTCATTTTGGTGTGTTTGCCTTATATAATTTGTGATGGCGTTATCTCCGCCGTGTAAAATTAGATTGGGGTTGGAAAAAGTTATCTGCCTGATAATGGGATTCCAAAATTGTGCGACTCTATCTCCGCATTTTTCGGCAGCTCGGTTCATATCAAGAATTAATGCCGCAATACGCTCTTTATGTCCATATTTTTCCAGTGTATCCATCATGTTTTTAGCTTCAGGAGGAGGTAAAATACGATAAGCCTCGCCATCATAGTAATAATATCCGAATTTTTGATGAACAGTATCCTGTACGAAGAGTACATTGCGAGCTCTAACCATTGTAGAATCTGCACATTGTGCTAATGCACCGGAGATTTGATTATTAGTAAAAAGCTGTGTTACATAGTCATCCGGTTTGTCTTCACATGAGCAAAAGAATACGGTAACAGCTAACAATAACAGATAAGTACATTTTTTCATAGAAATCGAAAAATTAATTTGCGAATTAACATGATTTTTTTAAAAAAATAAGCTTTTTTGTTTATTTTTGCCAGCAAAACCTGTAACAAAGTCTCTAAACGTATGAGAATCTGCGCAAGTATTAGATTTTATTTGTTTTTCTTACTTTTATTATTTTTAGCTACAGATTGCCGGAAACCTGAGTCTAACCCCAATCCTCGTCCTGAACCTACACTGAAAGAATTTACTTTTTCTCCAAACAAAATTTGGGCGCACCGTGTAAATACCTTTGAAGCGCTTCATGATAAACATGATCTTTTTGAAGGGTTGGAAATTGACTTGTTTTATTCGAGCCATATCAACAATTTTTATGTAGCTCATGATGAAATAGATACACTACATGGAATTACGTTGGATATGTGGATTGAAAAAAATCCGAATCCCACAAAAAATTGGTACTGGTTGGATATGAAAAACTTGGAAGAAGCCAATGCCGGAGAAATCGCATCATTGTTAGCAAAAATGCTTGAAAAATATGATATTTTTCATAACGTTATTTGTGAAAGCACGGATCCGAGAGCTTTGTTTGTGCTAAAAGAAAAAGGGTTTGCAGTTTCACTTTGGGTATCATCTGAAGGTATTATTGCAGATTTTGAAACATGGAAACAACAGATTGAAGAGCAAATTGCCTACCTAAAACCGAACGCTTTAAGTCACTATTGGGAGCTATCTCCTCTATTAGACACTTCTTTTCCCAATGAAAATATTTTATACTGGCACACGCCTCAATCGTATAGTTACACTCCTGAAAATACAGAAATTACAAGAGGTTTATGCCAAATTTCCAATGTTAAAGTTGTTTTAGTAGGTTATGACATACCCATTCCATATTAATTCTAATTTTCACTTTGTTGAAACAACGCATTCTACAAATCTGTTACTCAACGAAATTGTAGAAAATAGTAAAAACATGGGAGCACATTTGCCCGATTTTTTCTGTGTGGCTGCCAATTTTCAAACTGCAGGGAAAGGACAAGGCAGCAAAAGTTGGCTAAGCGGAAAAGGCGAAAATGTTTTGGCAAGTTTTTATTTTCAGCCTTTAATTTTGCCTTCTCAACAAATCTATTTCAATTATTTTTTTGCGTTAACAATCAGAAAACTAATATCATTGTATGTTAACAACGTAAAAATTAAAAAACCGAATGATATTTATGTTGAGGATAAAAAAATTGCCGGAATGTTGATAGAACACCACATTCAAGGCGAAAAATTGAACTATTCGGTTGCCGGTGTGGGCATAAACATCAACCAAACGCAATTTGATGCGGCATTGCCGAACCCTACTTCGTTGAAGTTAATCACAGGAAAAGAATTTGACAGGGAAATTATTTTGAAAGAAATTGTGCAATTGGGAAAAGAATATTACAATAAATTGCAAAACAATGCATTAATGGATTTAGAAACCGAATATGAGTCGTATGTTAGAATCGAAAAAAAACCTGATTAAGGATTATTGTACCATTTTATTGGGTACGTTTATTGTGGCAGTGGGAATTGTCATTTTTATATCTCCGCTAAGACTGGCGCCCGGTGGCGTTTACGGAGTTGCCATTATCTTTCACCATTTATTCGGCTGGCGCATCGGTTTAACGGGTATTTGTTTGGAAATCCCTCTTTTATTACTGGGAATCTGGTTGTTGGGGGCAAAGTTCGGTGCTAAAACCATTGTGGGTATCATTTCATTAGCCGGTTTTATTTCATTATTAGAACTTGTTTATGGTTATGACCCGCTCATTTCTTTGCCCGGCAATCCCGCTATTGCCGATCCGACTGCCAATTTCATCATTTCTCTTTTCGGCGGAGTGATTGTGGGAGTTGGTTTGGGGCTTATTTTCAGAACGCGCGCCACTTCCGGCGGCACCGACATTATTGCTATGATTGTTGGAAAGCACGTAAAACACATTCCATTAGGTACTATTCTAATGATGGTAGATTCGGTGGTTGTGCTGTTAGCGTTGGTAGTTTTTGAAGATTGGACAATTCCGCTTTACTCATGGTTTGTAATTTATGTTACCGGTTTTACAATTGATAAAATGATTTCAGGTTTCGATAGAAGAAAAGCATTGTTTGTAATCTCTAATCATCATGAGAAAATTAAAGAAGTGATTATTAATGAAATGGGGCGTGGCGGCACTTATTTTAAAGGCTCAGGCATGTACCACGAAGTAGAAAAGAAGATCATTTTTACCACCATTACTAATAAAGAATTACCCGGACTTTTATATCGTATTCATGAAATAGATACAGATGCATTCATTTCTATCTTAGATGCTACCGATGTGCTGGGGGAAGGATTTAATTCATTGAGGGAACGCGCACTGCAGTAACTTTTAACCAAAACATAAAAAAATATTCAAATGAAATATTTTATGTTAATTCGCGCTCCCTTATAAAAAAGCGTATCATGATGAATATCACTCTTAAAACGATGTTGCAACACCGAAGTATCCGGAAATTTACATCCAATGATATTGATGAACAAACGTTGGATTTGATTTTGAAAGCGGCTTGCAATGGCTCAACCATGGGAAACATGCAGTTATACAGCATTATCGTTACTAAAGATAAGGAAAAAATGAAAGAGATGGCGCCTTTCCATTTCAATCAACCGATTGCTACCAATGCGCCGGTAATTCTGACTTTTGTTGCCGATTTCAATCGTTTTAACAAATATTGTGAATATAGAGATGCCGAAACCGACGCTTATTCCAATTTACAAAGCTATCATTGGGCAGTTATTGATGCTATTATTGCTGCGCAAAACGCTTGCGTTGCCGCAGAATCTTTAGGGCTGGGAATCTGCTGGTTAGGCACCATTACTTATAATGCCGATAAGTTTATTGAAATATTGAAACTTCCCAAACATACCGTGCCGGTAGCGTGCATCTCAATAGGTTATCCCGATGAACATCCGGAACTTACCGACAAATTGCCATTAGAGGCATTGGTGCACTACGAAACCTACAACGATTACACCAAAGAGAGCATTGATTGGCTTTACGCCGACAAAGAATCACACGAAAACACAAAAAAACTATTAGCCGAAAATAATTTGCCCAATCTTGCACGAATTTTTACGGAACGTCGTTATAAAAAATCCGATAATGAACACTTTGCCGAAGTACTTAAAAATGTAATAATTAAACAAGAATTTAAAATCTAATGGAAAATAATCACAAAGTATCAATCCCGGTTATCTCCGGAAGCGCCATATTTTTTGGACTTCTTTTTTTGGGCTTCTTTATTTACAAAGGATTACGCACATTTAGCGACAAAGATCGCGTGGTAACGGTAAAAGGATTAGCCGAAATGAATATGACGGCGACCTCCTCAACCATTAATTTGGATTTCTCTTTTTCAGGAGATGATTTGCAAAGTTTGATTAAACAAACTGAAAATAAGAAGAATGCAATTATATCCTATTTGACAAATCACGGATATTCGAAAAATGATATTGCGATAAGAAATATAGATGTGTACGACCGGCAAATCTATTATGAATACCAATGGAGCGATGGAAAACGTGTGCAAGTGAAGGTAGATAGATACAGTATTTCTCAAAGATTAACGATTTCTGTAAATGAAGTAGAAAGCACTGAAGATAAAGCATCCAAAATAAATTTGGATCTAATTAGCAGTAATTTAACGGCAAACGTATTCGCCAACTACGTTTTTCCCGAATTAAACACTATTAAACCGCAATTAATTGCCGAAAGTACAAGAAATGCGCGTATTGCAGGTGAGCAATTTGCCAACGACTCAAAAGCAAAATTAGGAAAAATTAAGACAGCTTCTCAAGGGCAAATTACTATCGTTGGACGATATTATTACCACGATGATGGCGACTCCAACGCACCTGACGAACCTTATATTCAAAAGGCAAGAGTAGTGAGCACGATTGTGTTCTTTTTGGAGTAAAAGGAAGAAAGGAGAAAAGCAGAAGGGAGAAGGAAGAAAATCCCCTTCAAATTTTGAAGGGGTGGCTCGCGAAGCGAGACGGGGTAGTTTATATAAAAATTAAACAATAAAAAAATACTATGACAGATTACAATCTAAAATTTAAAGTTGCCGACATGAGTTTGGCAGATTGGGGCAGAAAAGAAATAGAAATTGCAGAAAAAGAGATGCCGGGATTAATGGCGCTTCGCGAAAAATATGGTGATACGAAACCATTGAAAGGCGCCCGCATCATGGGTTCGTTGCACATGACTATTCAAACTGCCGTGTTAATTGAAACACTTACGCATTTGGGCGCTGAGGTGCGCTGGTGCAGCTGCAATATTTTCTCTACACAAGACCACGCCGCTGCCGCCGTTGCCGCAAAAGGCATCGCCGTATTTGCATGGAAAGGAGAAACTTTAGAAGAATATTGGTGGTGTACCAACCAAGCATTGGCATTTCCCGGTGGAAAAGGTCCAAACTTAATCGTAGATGACGGTGGCGATGCCACGCTCCTGATTCACTTGGGCTATAAAGCTGAAAATGATGCTTCTGTTTTAAATAAAACACCGGGTTCTACAGAAGAGGCAGTAGTTTTAGAAACAGCGAAAAAAATATTACAAGAAAATCCGCAACGTTGGCACAGTACTGTGAAAGAATTGCGCGGCGTATCGGAAGAAACCACCACCGGCGTACTTCGCTTGTATCAAATGATGGAAGCCGGCGAATTGCTTATTCCGGCAATTAATGTAAACGATTCGGTTACGAAATCGAAATTCGATAACAAATATGGCTGCCGCGAATCGTTGGCAGACGGCATTAAACGCGCTACAGACGTGATGATTGCAGGAAAAGTGGTGGTAGTTTGCGGCTACGGCGACGTGGGCAAAGGCTGTGCGCAATCCATGCAATCGTACGGAGCACGCGTTATCGTTACCGAAATCGACCCGATTTGCGCATTGCAAGCAGCTATGGAAGGTTTTGAGGTTAAACCTGTTGAAGACACTTTAGAGGAAGGTAATATTTACGTAACGACTACAGGAAATAAAGATGTGATAACTGCGGAACACATGCTGAAAATGAAAGATCAAGCCATTGTGTGTAACATCGGACATTTTGATAACGAAATTCAGGTGGAGGCTTTTGAAAAAATGCCTCAAATTAAGAAACGCAATGTAAAACCGCAGGTGGATGAATACATTTTCCCTGATGGAAAATCTATCTTCATTTTGGCAGAAGGGCGTTTGGTTAATTTAGGTTGTGCTACCGGTCACCCCAGTTTCGTGATGAGCAACTCTTTTACCAACCAAACCATGGCGCAGTTGGAGTTATGGAAACACGACTACAAAATTGGCGTTTATAACCTACCCAAACATTTGGATGAAGAAGTGGCACGTTTGCATTTGGAAAAGATCGGAGTAAAGTTAACGAAACTTACTCAGGAGCAAGCTGATTATATCGGAGTTCCGGTGGAAGGTCCGTATAAGCCGGAGCATTACAGATATTAGAAAAGTTGTGCAAAGGAATTTAATACTTAACAATCTCACTTAAAAACGTCTTCGTAGCATTTTTATAAACTACGACATACTCGCCTGAAGGTAAGTCTATTAACGAAAAATTGTAATAATAGACGCCTGCCTTTTGCTGCGGTATCTGCAAAAAGTTTTTGACGTGCTCTTTTGAGCTATTGTATAAGTCAATTTGAACAAAACTGCTGCTCTCTAGTGTATAAGCTAAAGAAAAATCGTCCGTTTCAGGATTAGGAAAAACACTGAATAACGCAGGATGAATTATTTCATCTGTTTTTAAATTTATTATTCCTTTGATATCAAATGAAGGATCGCCAAGTAGGTTGTAAGCTTTTAAATAGGTGATTTTCTTTTTCTTGCTTGCGCCTATTGCAGAGGAGAATTGCTTCATTCCCAAGTTAATAATGGCAGATAAATTTCGCTCGCCTTGCTTAAACGCATCGCCGAATATTTTTTTTTGAATGATTACGTCCGTGTTGGTTTGAGAATTTATAGAGGAGCCAAAATAGGCAACCGCACCTTTGTCTCTTTCTCTTATAAAATGCTCTCCAATACATGTTTGTGAAAAGTTTCCGGTTTTACAGGCAAAAGAAAAAACGAAAGGAAAAACAGTGTTTTTTGCCGATAATAGGTCTCTACGCTCAAACTCGAACGATTTTCCTGCGAATGAAGTTATGGAGCCATGACCGGCATAAATATAAAACAACGGATTGGCATTCAGCGCATTTATTACTTCTGTTTTGTTCGGTTGATACAATTTTTGACAATCGTAGCCTAAAGGAATAAAACTGCGAGGAATTACATATTCATGCCCTCTTTTGAACGAATTTTTCATGTAAGCTCTGTTCCAAGCGCTTTTTTTTTCATCTCCTGCTAAAAATTTTGCTTTTTTGTCAAAAAGATGCATATTAACTTCCATAAATATCGTTTTATTGATGATATTTTTGAGTTGCTCCTCATTTTCAACCGGAAAACGTCCTAAAAAAACATCAGCAAAATAATTCTTGCCTTCTAAAAGAGCGTAACCTAAATCTGTAACGGGGTCATTTTTAATCTTTCCCGAAGAATTTCCTTCATAAGCAGGAATACTATCCACATCGCCTACCAAAAGCACATAAATGGGTCGCGTAGCAGGATTATTATATTGATTTTGAATATATTTTTTAATAGACGCCGGAGCTTTGCCTGTAGCATTTGTATTCACCACTTGCACATCAAACCCTATATTTCGTTTATAATTAGCAAAATAGGTTAATGTGCTTTCAAATCCGGGCGACGTAATCATCAAGTATCGTTCTCTATCGGAAGTTTTTGACAGATGGTCGCCCAACGGCAAATTAAATTGCACAATTATCCTACTACTATCTTCAAATGGAGAAGTTATGTCAAAATTTTGACCATTAACTGCAAAAAAAGACAATAAAAGTGCGCAGTAAAGCAGTAGCGTTTTTATAGTACGCACTATTTCAATATTTTCAGAAACTCAACGGTTAAGTCCCACACCTGTTGCACAGTGTCAATTTTAAGTTTTTCTTCGGGAGAGTGCACGCCGCGTAAAGTCGGACCATAAGAAACCATATCCAAACCCGGATATTTTTCGGAAAACAATCCACACTCCAAACCGGCGTGAATTGCTTTGGCTTCAGGCTCTTTTTTAAATAGATTGCGATACGCTTGTGTTAACACTTTCAATACTTCCGAATTGGGATTTGGCTCCCAGCCCGGGTAACCATCACCAATTTTAACATCATCAGCGCCAATAGTATAGAACGTAGAAGAAACCATATCTACCGCATCTTGTTTTTTCGATTCTACTGAGCTGCGCTGACTGGTGCTAATGAGAATCTTACCATCTTTAAACTTCACGGAAGCTAAATTGGTAGAAGTTTCCACAAAGCCCGGAATATCCTGCGACATTGCCAACACGCCGTGCGGGCAAACATATAACGCATTCATCAAGTCTATCTGTAACAATTCGTTCAAAATCTTCTTCGGCATTTTGGCTTCTTCAAAAGTTACGGTAACGCCCGGATCGGTAACGTGCAACTCTTCTTTGTACGTTTTATCCATCTCTTGAAGGTATTTTTCAAATGCTTTTTTATTTTCTTTGGGAATGATAATGTGTACATTACCTTCGCGAGCAATGGCGTTGCGCAAATTTCCGGCATCCATCTCTGCAATAAAAAGATCCAAATCTTGGTAAGCATTCCACAAAATGCGGTTCAAAAGTTTCACGGCATTTCCGCGTCCTTTGTTAATGTCATCACCGGAGTGACCGCCCTGCAAGCCTTTTACATATATATTGTATGCGATAAAATCTTTCGGCACTTTGTCTTCCCACTCTAAGTCGAGAATCGCTTGTGTATCTTTTCCGCCGGCGCACCCAATGAAAAACTCGCCCTCATCTTCCGAATCTAAATTCAGCAACATTTTACCTTTCATAAAACCGGCTTCCAAGTTAAAAGCTCCGGTTAAACCCGTTTCTTCATCCACGGTAAACAAGCATTCCATCGGACCGTGCTCAATATCATTAGCTTCCAGCAATGCCAATTGGATAGCAACGCCGATGCCGTCATCGGCGCCCAGCGTAGTACCTTTTGCTTTGAGCCACTCGCCATCCACGTAAGGCTGAATGGGATCTTTGTCAAAATCGAATTTGGTATCGTTATTTTTTTCGCATACCATATCCACGTGACTTTGAAAAATAACAGGCGTAACGTTCTCTTTGCCTTTTGTTGCCGGTTTGGAAATCAATACGTTGCCAATTTTATCGCGTTTGGTTTCCAAGCCTAATACTTTGCCGGTTTCCAACAACCAGGCAACTATTTTTTCTTCTTTTTTAGAAGGATGCGGAATTTTACAAATTTCGTTGAAATAATAAAATACGCGTTTTGGATTGAGGTTTAAAATGTCGTTCATATAATTTAAAATTTAAAGATTTAAAGCGTTATTCATCATTCTCTGCATTTAGAGCAGTAAATTTTTTGTAGTAAATTCCGTATAAACCAATAAACAACAAGGTAAATAGCATGCTGGAAAAATTAGGTTTAAAAAATCCGGCAATAATAAATTGCCCGATGCACATTTGTGCCAATTGGGAAACTACATAGATATGGAATCCTATCTTCTTCATTTTTAGCATGTAAATAGCTCCGAGAATCGAAGTAGCGCAAAAGAAAGCTAATAGGTAAAATTGCCATACCGGTGTAACTGCAATTTGTTCGAATGTTTGAATGCCGGCGGCAAAAGCAGGCGAGCTGAAAGAAGGCGTATTGTGCAGTACTTTTAACATAGTGGATATATAAGCCGGTACAAATAAATTGAATAGCAGCCAATACCCTGAACCTATAAAAGTTAGAATACATAAAAAGGTAAGAAACCCGGGGCGTTTGTTTTCTTCAAACGGATCTTCGTAATGTTCGTTGTAATTTTCCATAGCTTTAATAATTTAACTTATTTCTTAATCTGATTCGCCACCTCTTCCATCAACTTCTTCAACGTTTCTTCATCAGCTAAGAAATAATCATTTAAAATATTGAAATTGGCGTCAAACTCAAAAACATACGGAATTCCTGTGGGAAGATTTAACGAAACAATATCTTGATCCGAAATTCCTTTCAAGTGCTTGATAATTCCGCGTAAACTGTTTCCGTGCGCGGCAACCAATACTTCTTTGTAAGTTTTCAATTTTTCCTTAATATCGCTTTCCCAGTAAGGCACAATACGTTCTACCGTGTCAATGAGGGCTTCCGTTCCGGGTTTGGCTTCGTCTTCTTTCAGATTTTCATAGCGCGGGTCGTGCGCAGGATGACGCGGGTCATCCAACGGAATGGCAGGCGGACGCACATCGTAACTCCTTCTCCATAACAACACTTGCTCTTCGCCAAATTTTTCTACCATCTCCACTTTATTCATGCCTTGTAAATCGCCGTAATGCTTTTCGTTTAAACGCCACGTTTTTTCTACCGGAATCCACATTAAATCCATCTCTTCCAACACGTAGTTCAATGTTTTGATGGCGCGTTTCAAAAAAGAAGTGTAAGAATATCTGAAATCGAAACCGGCTTCTTTCAGGCGTTGCCCGGCTTCTATTCCCTCTCTTATACCGCGTTCCGTCAACTCTACATCAGTCCAACCGGTAAATAAATTTTCTTGATTCCAAGTACTTTGTCCGTGACGAATTAAAACTAATTTGTACATAAGTTTGTTTTTTTAGTGAGGTGCAAAAATAGGAAAGTTTGGATAATACCATTGAATAACGTCAATCCGTAGAGACGGGGCACGCCTGGTCATGTTCGAAAGATTATAACTATTTTACAATCAGCATATAACATTTATATATCGAAATCAGAAAAACATTATTTATACCTTATAAAAATACAAAAACACCTTAGTAGCAATGATGGCCTCCAAATCAAATTCAACCTTATTACCTTATTTTTTAGAATAAAGTCTCTAATAATGTAATAAGGTGATTTTATGAATATTACGCTACTACTAAGGTGTTTTTGTATTTTTATAAGGTATAAATAAGGTTTTTATCTCGTTAAACGAACTAGAAAAGAATTATCTGCTTAGAATACAGCGGCTTAAAAATCTTCCGAACATGACTGGGGTATTCGCCGTCTCTACAACAAGCAACACGTAGGATGTAACCATTTTATGGATGTAATAAAAAAAAGAAATTGAAAATCAATAATTTACTCAAACAAATAACTCCACCGCTTTTTCTTTTCACCTTCGCATTCTTCTTTTAAGGGTTCAATTAATTTTTCTTTAGTTAGTTCTCCTTCAACGCCGAACCATCGACTCACATCTTGATTAATAAGCGTAGCACGGCGCTTCAATTCTTCAATAAATTCATCACTATAGATTTCATATAACATACAGTCTTCCACCTCATCTTTTAATGGCTGAAGTAAAATATAGGCATCAAAATTATCTGCATAGTTTCCTACTCTATTATCAAAACATACCTCAAAACCGGCATCGAAAGGCTCCGCTCCAAAGGGACTACCTGCTAAGTAAAAAGCTACCGGTTTGTTGCCTGCTATTTCAAATACAGCATCAAAAAGCCCTTGACGTACTAAGCCTAAAAAGCCAAAATTAGTACCCATAGGCACATGTTGAAAAACGATAAATACATCTTTGTTCGAAAAACGTTGTACAAGCTGCGCACCGGCAGTTAATGCCGGTTCTTGTTCCCAAGCAGATGAATACATTCCCGGAACATGCGATTTATGAGCATGCATGTATCCTGTAATAAATAAACAATTTCGCTTATCCGTTTTTGTTTTGATAGCATGTTCTATTTCGTACCTCCTCCATGCTGTTCCTACCATCTTCACATAAATTTAACCATTTACCATCTTCAAAAACCAGAACCCGAATACTGTAGTCAGAATTGTGTTTTGTTATCATACAAGCTACAAAATCCTTGTAAACCACTACCTCTTTAATAGTATCATTTAGCAGTCGCTCTTTATAGGCTTCGTCTACAATTCTATCTGATAACGTGCCCTTCTGATGCGCCAAACTGTTCATATATGAACTCGCATCGTGAAACTGGCTCATAGTCCCATTAACAAAAAAATAAGAAATAGTAACACCTGCATTCAGCGGCGTACTCAAATCGTACACATTCGGAAAATCTTTTAGTGGTTTGTTGATGGCGGCAGTTTGAGCCGCTAAAGCTGTTGTTATACAGCAGATTAAGAAAGCGAAAAACAATCTTTTCATTTTTGTTTTTTTTTAGTTTTTATATATTGTGCGAAAATATAAAATAATGTACAAGGGTATGTATAATACAGGGCAAAATCATTAGAAGTCTTTAGTATTTAATTTATTTGGGCGTTCCGGCTTCCTCCCCACAAACCCATGCACGCCGTCGGGCTTTCCGCTATACTCCTCGCTTTACTTGCTTCGTAGGCAAGGGCGAGCCTTGCCCCTACATTTTGTCCTTCGCGGAGAGTGCAGGCTGCGGGGTGCCGCTGCAATCCCTAACGCAGGTGGGCAGCCTCTTTGCCGTAATTTTCAAAAATGAAATAATTAATTGGAGCGCTGAAAGTGCATAATATATCAGCCCACGGCAACCCGTGGGTAAAGGAAACGGGCACCTAAACCATGCGCCCTGAAAGGGCAGCATACTTAATTTGTTTTTTAATATATTGCCCTTTCAGGGCGTGCAATTGTCCGTGTGCATTACGTTACCCACGGCGTTGCCGTGGGCTGACATATTGCGCGCTTTCAGCGCTCTGTGGACAAATTGCTTATTCATCACGTGATTGCCATTGAACGGAGCGTAGGCTGCCCACCTGCGTTAGGGATTGCAGCGGCACCCCGCAGCCTGTAGTATCCACGAAGCACGGCAGTAGAGACGCATAATTATGCGTCTCTACGAAGCAAGTAAGGCGAGGAGTATAGCGGAAAGCCCGACGGCGTGCGTTGGCAGATAGAACGACGACGGTAGAACCGTCGCCGAACGTGTGCGGTGGGAAGCCGGAACGCCCAAATAATTTTAATGATTTTGCCCTGTGTATAATATTTTTCCTGCACATTAGTTATACTATTACTTAAAACATACATCTATGAAAAAAACGATACTTTTTACCCTTATCTTGTTGCTTGTTTGCACAACTTTTGCACAAAAACTAAGCGTGCTTATTGCTTATAAATCGTACTATGATGCCGCAACCGGCGAGCCTTATTTGGAAGTTTCATCTTTTGTGAACGGTAAAACTGTTACATACGTTGCTAATGATCAAGGAAAATTTGAAGCCGAAGTGCGTATTGTCGTACATGCTTTTCAAGGCGATTCGTTGGTTAATAGGTTGAATTACATCTTAGTAAGTGAAAAATTTGAAGATTCCGATGCCTCCACTAAACCAAATTTCGGAGATGTTCAAAATTTGCAATTGTCTAATGGAGAATATCTATTGCAATTTTCAGTGGAAGACATGCGTACAGATGCCAAACCTCTTTATTATACGGATATTGCCGTTCTAAATTACCCGCAAGACAACGTATCTATTTCTGACATATCGCTTTATAGAAGCGTAAATAGAGAACCGCGAGGAGATATTTTCGACAAATATGGATTTTCGTTAGAACCGCTGTTTTATGGATTTGTTCCGGAAAGCATGTATAATCTTCCTTTTTCTTGCGAAATTTATAACACAGATAAATTAGCAGGAAATGATGACCCTATTACTATTAAAACCTATATTACTTGCTTTGAAAACAATTTAATGCCTTATTCTGAAGCACGTTATACCACACAAACAAAAGCAAAGCCCGTAGTAGTAACTCTTGGAGAGATCGGTATTTTCAAGTTGCCCTCAGGAAATTACAATTTAATTGTAGATGTTTTTAACAAAGATTCTGTTTTACTTGCCACCAATTCTATTTTTTTCCAACGAAGCAATCCGGGAATAACATTAAATTTAGATGATATTGCCGCTGTAAATATTACAAATACTTTTGTAGATCAAATCAAAGATACGATGCAATTGCTTGAGTATGTACGATTTTTGTATCCAATATCTACTCCTATAGAAAGAGAATTTTACACGGTAAGAATGAAGCGAATTTCTACGGAAAGTTTAAGAAAATTTCTTTATGCGTTTTGGGTGAAAAGAGACCCCATAAATCCTGAAAGAGCTTGGACAGAATATTTAGAAAAAGTGAAACATGTAAACAATGTATTTGGCTGCAAATTAGTACAAGGCTACCGAACCGATAGAGGAAGGGTTTTTTTGCAGTATGGACCACCAAATAGCATTTTTGAATCTCCTTACGATTCACACTCCTATCCTTACGAAATTTGGCATTACTATTATTGCGTAGATCAATCGAATGTTAAATTTGTTTTTTATAACACAGATTTAGTGAGTAACGATTACGAACTGCTGCATTCCGATAAACGAGGAGAAATACATGACCCATTTTGGCAAATAAAAATTACACAACGCAAAGCGCCGCTCTTTAACCCGGATCAGCGCATACCGGAAACTTACTTTGGAGGAAATCCGAAGGATGATTGGTTTAATCACAGATAACGATGAGATGATGAATATCCCCTTCAAATTTTGAAGGGGTAGACGGCGAAGCCGGACGGGGTAGTTTATATAATGATTAATACAATAAAAATGACAAAATATTACTTAAAATGTGCAAAGTGCGGACAAATTACGCCCGATTTTGCCGCATGGTTCCAAGCAAATCAAGAGTGTGCACAATGCAAAAGTAAGCATTCGGAAATATGGTATAATTCCGATTATGCGCAATTAAAAGACCTTTTATTGCAAAATCCGGAAAGTTTTTGGCACTACTTCGATTTCTTACCGCTTCAAGATAAAAATAATGCAATTTCTTGCAAAGAAGGCGCTATTCCTATTGAAAAATGGGATTTTTTGAGCGATTATGCACAAAAAGAGTTTGGCATCCGCTGCAATGTTTGGGTGTATCGCAACGATTTGAACGGCGGCACGAATACCTTTAAAGATGTGGCGGCATCGTTGGCAGCATCGCTTTTTAAGGAGCATGGCATTGAACAATTTACGGTAGCTTCTACCGGAAATACAGCTACGGCGTACAGCAAATATTTAGCCTTGGCAGGCGTGAAATTCACCGTTTTTGTACCTGAGTGTGTGGTGCAAGATTCTGTAGATGAGATGCGTTCCTATAATCAAGAAGTACGAATTACAGCCGGGGATTACGCTTTTGCCAAAAAAATGGCGGCAGAGTTTCATCAACAAAATAACGTGCTCATCTCAGCAGGAAATATTGACCCGATACGCGTGGAAGCAAAAAAAACGATGGTTTTTGAATTTTTGCGCCAATTGGGAAAAATGCCTGATGTGTATATCCAAGCCGTGAGCGGCGGCACCGGACCGATTGCTGTGGACAAGGGAATTCGCGAAATTGAACATCTTGAACCCAAAGCAAAGTTGCCGCGCATAATTTTAGTGCAACAAGACACCTGCGACCCGATGGTGCAAGGTTGGGAAAGAGCAGTAGCAGAGAATTTTCCGGAAGGTTGGGAAAACAATTACCCTGTTATTGATAATCCGCAAACGTGCGTCTCCATTTTGTCAACAGGAGCCCCCGGCATGTTTCCGGTGGTAGCGCCTATCGTAAAAAAAAGCGGAGGAACGTTTGTAAGAGTTAAAGAACACGACCTCATTGATTTAGCTACACAAATTTATAAAGAGAAAAATGTGGTATTGGGACCTGCTTCCATTGTTTGTTTGTTGGGTTTTTACAAAGCATTGCAAGAAAACCAAATCAAAGATGGAGAAACCGTGCTCATCAATACCGGCGAGGGTGCTGCGAGGGCGCAATGGTTTGAAAAAGCTGTGAAAGAGAATATGTGCTAAAAACCATCAATCTCATGCAGCGCAAAAGCATAAGCCCCTAAGGCAACGGCTTTTAGTGCGCCCAATTTCGAAATAGTAACCCCAATTCTTTTCTGCGGATCATAAGTTACCGTTTTATCGCTTCCATATACTTTTATTTTTTTAGAATCTCCTTTTGCAAATTCTAAAAATTCATGCTCGTTATCAAGATCATACACTTTAAATTGCAAGCGATTCAACGTTTCGCCTTTTAAAGTATGCATCTCACTCCGCATCACATGGAACAGCGAAGGCATAATATATTTATGCGCTTTGGTTAAACCTCCGCCAATCACTACAATACCATCTATTAACGTTGCAGCGTTGGCAATAATTTCTCCTGCGGCTTTTCCAAGCTCCGAAAATGCGGCTTTGGCAGCTTCACGGTCTCCGATTTTCACGCCCTCTGCGATGTTAAAAATATCAAATGGCTCTAATCCATGATCCGGATTTCCTGATTTTTCACCATAAACACGTTTAATTGCTCTTACCGAAACGCTATCTTCTACAATAATATCCGGATGGTTTTTGTCGGGCAGGCAATATACTTCACAGCACGAGTTATCGCCAATGTGCATATTTCCGTTCACAGTCAAGCCGAAACCGAAGCCTGTGCCCCAAGTAAAACCTATCAAATTGCGATATACTTTATCGCTTCCTGCTTTTTTTAGCCGCGCATTAATTTCGGGCAGTGCGCCTGCCAATGCTTCTCCATACACAAACAAATCTGCATCATTATTGATATATACCGGAATACCAAATTTTTCAGCCAAAAACGGGCCTAAAGCCACACCATCTCTAAAAGAAGGAAAATTAGGAAGGAAACCGCCGATAACGCCGTTGGGATAATCCGCCGGTCCCGGAAAGGCGAAGCTGATAGCTACCGGTTTTTCTTTCAACTGCGCCATAATTTGGGAGAAGCCTTCCACTAAAGTATTCATACACAGATCTAAATATGCTGCATTAGAAGGCTTGGTTATCGGCTCAACAATAATCTCATTGCCTTGAATAGCACTGAAATCAAAATTTATGCCGCCGGCATCTAAAGTTACTACGATTCTTCGATCCTTAGAATACATATCTATTTTGTTTTTATGAGATTGCAAAAGTATCAAATAATTAAAAAGTGTGTAATTTTGCCGCAATTATTATTCAAATTTTTATGAAAAACAAATACATTATTTTATCGCTACTACCCATTTTCTTTGGCTTTTTTGTAATGGGTTTTGTAGATGTTGTTGGTATTGCAACAAGCTATGTTAAAGAAGCATATAACATTTCAGAGCAACTTTCCGGATTTTTGCCCAGCATGGTATTTATTTGGTTTTTGCTGTTAGCCATTCCTTCGGCAAGCTTAATGAATAAAATCGGACGAAAAAATACGGTATTATTAAGCATGTTTATTACGCTGATTGGCATGTCTTTACCCCTTTTTACCGTAAATAATTTTAACCTTTACGTATGTTTCGTGGCATTTGCTTTATTGGGTATCGGCAACACCATACTTCAGGTTTCGTTAAATCCGTTGGTTTCCAATTTAGTAAAAGGAAAAGCCTTAACCAGCTCGTTAACCGCCGGTCAGGTGGTGAAAGCCATATCTTCCTTCTGCGGACCTTTTATCGCGGTTTTTGCCGCTACACAGTTAAACAATTGGGTTTATCTATTCCCCATTTTTGGCGGAATCACCTTAGTGGCAGCATTATGGTTGTTGTTAACCCCCGTAGAAAAAGAGATGCCAAGTACATCAACTTCATTAACAGAATCATTTAAGTTGTTAAATAACAGAACAATTCTTTTATTATTTTTAGGAATTGTTGCCGTTGTCGGCATTGATGTGGGCGTGAACATGGTATCCGGAAAAATACTGCTTGAGCGCATTTCCGGAACGCTTGCAAAAGATGTGAGCTATGCGCCCAGTATTTACTTTGCTTGCCGTACGATTGGCGCTTTTATCGGCTCGGCATTACTTATTAAAATGGATGCCATGAAATATTTTCGCATTCACATCCTCTTGGCACTCGTAGCATTGATGTGCTTAATTTTCGCACCCACAAAAATCATGATTTTAATTTTAATCGGATTAACAGGTTATGCTTTTTCCAGCATTTTTTCCATTATTTTCTCCATGGCAATCCAAGCGCGCCCGGAAAAAGCCAACGAAATCTCAGGCTTGATGGTAACCGGAATTGTGGGCGGTGCAATTTTCCCACCACTCATGACTTTTGCCAGTTCGTTAATGGATGGGAGGCAAGCTGGGGCGATTATTGTTTTGATGGGGATTACGGGGTATTTGGTGTTTTTGGCGTTTGGGGTGAGGTTGAGGAGGTAGGTTTGAAATTAAAGCAAAGGAAATTGTGTATATTTATGCGTTGTATGTAACGCCTGGACAACACCGTAGGCAAAAAAAGGAATTGACAAGTTATTGAGGGATGACAAAAAAGTTGAGAATTGAAGTGAAAAAATGTAATTTTGCATTTTTATAACGTATGGGTAAAATTTTAGAATATATACAGCAGTCAGGCAAAGGTAAATATCAGTGTTACAAGACAAAAAAGTTGTCGTTAGACACTAATGACAACGATACAATTGCATACAACTACGATGATAAAACTGTAGTTCAGACGACTAAAAGTGTGTTTGCTGAAACAGAGCGCAGCCGACAAGGTACTATACCTTTACACAGTTTGTTAAATAAAAACACACCACCGCCACCAATTTTTCGCTATTTTTTGGACGGCTCACGCCATACTTATAAAGTTGATGATATTGCAATTGGCAAAAAGATTTTTCCCATTGTTGCAGGGCAAATAATTGTTGGTTGTTGTGAGCGAAAAGACCGAGATACTTTTAAAAAAAATGATATTCGCAGTAAGATTGTTATTGCAATGCCTGATGATTTTGACGATGATGACGGCGGCGAAAACTTTTGTCGTTCCTACTGTGAAAAATTGAATGAAGAAATCGCTAAAATCCCCTTTATCAAAGAAAGAGGAATCAAAATTGAAAAACTTTTGCTCTATAAAACAGATGGCAATACAGGCGATAAGGATAAAGACAATTATAAAAACCGCGCTGTTGCCCAAATCCAAGCTGAAATGACAGATGAGGAACAATTGCTTGTTGCCGAACTCTGCCGCCAAAATAAACTTGATGATGAAAGTTGGTTGATAAAAGACGGCTCGTTAGAATATAATCCGGGATATTCAAATCTTGATTCTACTCAGTGGAACAACTTGCGAGCAAATTATCAAAATGTAGTAGGAGTTTCTAAAATGTTCGACCCTGAACTTTTGCCCGACTATGAAGGGAGCAGTCTTGCCAAAACAATTGCCAATCTCAAACCTTTTGAACGCACAAAAGTTTATCGTTACGAAACAAAACATTCGCATAAAGGCGGTGGCACATTTTCTTCGTTTTATGCCGTTTGGTATTTACGGCTTCGCAATTCCGAATTTCGAGAAACAAGTTTTTCAGATATAGTAAAATGTGAAATGGTGCTATTGCAGGAAGATAAACCTATTCACACAGATATAATAAATGTGATTAGCGCAAACCTTATTCGTGAGGCATATCCTGTTTGTTTTGGCGCTGATACCCGATGGGCAAATCATTTGTACCCTGTCTTCTTAACAGAATCATTTTGTAAATCCCATTATATTGATAATAACGTAATCTTAAATTTGTTTTGATATATGACAAAAATTATTGGTAAAATATCTGCTACCGAAAAAAGTCCTGCCACAACAGAGGACTTTTTCTTTTGGACAGACAAAAAAGAAATTTTGAGTCCATTCGATATTGTGAAAGTGGAGCATATCGCTCCCGATAATACAAAATCTATTACTTATGGAGTAATCGAAACAATTAACCATGTAACCGATGCACCAAGTCATTTTACAAGCTACATTTCAAGTGATTTTGGCGATACGGATGCCGTAATTGGCAATATGAATCGCTTAGGAATGAATTATGTAAAAGCCACTGTGGTCTGTAATACTGAAAATGTTTATACTCCTGTTTTAGACGGCAAACAAGTTTCTTTGTGTGATGACGAAGACATAAAATTTGCGCTTGGTTTGAAAGATGTAAAAAACCCGCTTGTGTGTGGCTATCTTCAAATGTATCAAGGTAGAGAGGCACGAAAAATCAAAGTAGAATTAAACTCTAACTTTTTGATTGGTCCAGACGGAGCCCACCTCAATGTTTCAGGTATTTCGGGTTTGGCAGCAAAGACTTCTTATTCAATGTTTCTACTAAATGCTTTGCAACATAAATTTTGTACGGAAGACGGTAGCACTGCAGCTTTTGTATTCTTTAATGTAAAAGGCAGGGACTTGATGGCAATTGACGAATCGTATAAAACATCTACAGAATTAACAAAAGAGGATAAGAAAAAAATTGAAAACGATTTGCCTATCTACGAAAATTTAGGTATTTCGTCTGAGCCATTTAAGAATGTGCGTTATTATTATCCATACAGCAAAGATGCTATATGGGAAAATGTACAATCTTATGCAAAACCCGAAGATGTTAAACGCCAAAAAGAAAATCACAAAGCATTTTCCTACAAATTTACTTATGAAAAGTCACAAGATAAGTTAGATTTATTGCTTGCCAATGAAGATGACAGCACAGGAACACTTGAAAGTTGTGTGAATTTTGTTATTAATGGTGCTGGCAACTTTGCAGGAGTAAATAAATGGAGTACGTTCGTTGAGAAACTTGATGAAAATACACGAACATCTGCAAATGGGGGACAAAAAAATGAAATACTGGTTACAAGCTGGCGGAAATTCAAACGCTGTGTAAGTAAGGCAATTAAAAATGATATTTTCTCAAAAGTTCTCACTAATAGCGAGGTTGATTTAGCAGACGAAATCCAAAACAATTTAACAGCCAATCAAGTAATGGTAATTGACATTGCTCGATTGGACGAAAACACACAAAGTTTTGTTTTCGGTAGTGTAGCACGTGCAATTTACGATATGAAACTCGGTGCAGACCGTGATAATGTCCCAGACAAAGTGATTTTGTTTGTTGATGAATTGAATAAGTATGCTTCAACCGATATTCCTCCAAGTTCGCCTATTCGTCGCCAACTTTTGGAAATCACAGAACGTGGACGTTCTTTGGGAATCATTCTTTTTGGAGTGGAACAATTCCGTAGTGCTATAATTGATCGTGTAAAAGGGAATTGTGCTACAAATGCTTATGGACGAACAAACGCAATAGAAGTTTCAAAACCCGATTACAAGTATATTCCGAAAGTTTATCAAAATATGATGACACGGCTTTCGCCGGGCGAGTACATTATTTCCAATCCCGCTTTGCGTTCGATTGTAAACATTAAATTTCCACGCCCAACCTACAAACAATTTCCTAACGGTTAATCCTGAAATCTAATGAAAGAACATAAAACTGTAGTAGGCAAAAAACTCATTGAGATATTGATGTTCTCAATGTACCCAGATGCTAAAATTATTTATCGTGAATATATACAAAATGCCCGCGACGCGATTAAGGATGCTGCCGAAGTAGGCGTATTAAGTCAACTTAAAGATGGTCATATAGTTGTAAATATTGATAATTGCAACAGAAAAATTACAATTACCGACAACGGAATAGGTGTTCCGGTAGAGAAAGTTGAGCCTGTTTTGTTGAATATTGCAGATTCAAGAAAAGATGGCGTAAATTCGGCAGGACAATTTGGCATTGGTCGTTTGGTGGGTGGCGGTTACTGCAAACAACTTTCATTTAAAACTTCCTATCAAGGCGAAAAATACGCTTCCGAAATAACATTTGATGTAGAAGCAGCAAGAGCAATATTAGATGATGATACCGACCGCCGTTCTGCTGCTGAAGTTATTGATGCAATTACAGAAATTGAATTGTACGATGAAGATGAGAATAAACATTATTTTACGGTTACGCTCAATGATGTTCGTTCCGAATATCCCGAATTACTTAATCAAGAAATTATATCCGATTATCTAAAAGATGTTGCCCCAATTGATTATCAATTTGTTTTTAAAAATCAACTTATACAAACCAACATCCCCACCGATTATGTAGAACTTCAAAAACAAGTGGGTTACTTTCAAATAACCGTGAATGATGAAACTGATATGCGAAAAAGATACGGTTTGAAAATAGACGGCACGCAGGACGCAATTAACGGTTTGGCATATTTCAAAATTGAAGATGACAATTATGGCTTGTTGGCATGGGGTTGGCACGCATTAACTGCGTTTTCGCAAGCAATACCTGACTCCGATAAAAACAAAGGTATTCGTTTACGGAAACACAATATTTTAATTGGTGCGCCCGATTTATTAAATCAATATCACAGAGAGCCACGAGGGAACAAATATTTTTACGGCGAAATTCACGCAATTCATCCCAAATTAAAACCCGAAAGTTCGCGCAGTGGTTTAGCTCCAACACCCGAAGCAATACGATTTCAAGAACTTTTAAGAGATTACTTTTTAACCTTATATCAATTATATCATTTGGCAAATGATATGAAAACGGCAACAAGAGATATTGTTGCGGCAAAAGTAGAAATAGAACAAACAACCGAACACGAAGATGTTCCCGAAGTAAAACAAAAATGGGAAACAGCGCAAAAGAAATTAGTCAGTGTAACTAACAGTACAAAAGCGCAAACAGAAGCAGGACAAAAAGTGGTTGAAATCTACCAAAAGAAATTAGAAGAAATTATTAAAAATCCACCTACTGTTAAGCCAGTAACACAAACAAACAACGTAACTACAGAGCCAATAGTTTCTATAACACCTAAAAAAACATTGGACAAGTTTGATATTTTAAAAATAAAATACTCCGAACAAGAAGTTGCTATCATTAAACGAGCCTTTAAACTGTTGAGTGATAATTGCCCGTCTGCTCACACAAAGCTAATTGAAGAATTAACAGGAAAAGTAATCAAGGATTTAAGCAAATAATGGCACAGATTAAAGCAAGAAAAAAAGTACTGTTATTAGAGCCTAATTACTCGAATAAATACCCACCAATAGGCTTAATGAAATTATCGACATATCATAAGCAATTAGGATATGAAGTTGTTTTTTACAAAGGCGATTTAAGACAGTTTGTCATTGAACAAATTGCTGATAAGTGTATTCTTGCCCTTACCACTTTGGATAGTACTATTGATTGGAATTTGCGAAAAGATATTTTAATTGATTTTATCCGATATCGAAAGAAAGAATATTTACAGCAACTCAAACTTTCTGATTCTGAGATAGAAATTTTACTTACGGCAAAGGTAGAAGAATTCCGCGATTATTACCACAAAAGAGTATGGGAAAAAGAGCCTGAATGGGATAGAGTTTTGATAACAACACTTTTCACTTTCTATTGGAACATTACCATTGATACCATTCAGTTTGCAAAAAAACTTGTCAAGAAACCAGTTGGCTTAATGGTTGGTGGTGTATTGGCTACTTTACAAGCCGAAGAAATAGAAAAAGTCACTGGAATAAAACCACACAAAGGCATTTTGAATATTCCCGGACAACTTGACAAAGGCGATGATAAAATAATTGACAACTTACCACTTGACTATTCCATTTTAGACGAAATTGCTTACAAATATCCGATGAATAACGCTTATTACGGTTATACAACACGAGGTTGTGTGCGTAAATGCGAGTTTTGTGCCGTACCTATTTTAGAACCAAAATATAATGCTTATATTCCTTTAAAAGAACGAGTAGAGTTAGTAAAAGAAACGTACGGAGACCAAAAAGATTTGTTATTGATGGATAATAACATTTTGGCTTCTAAAAAGTTACATGCTATCATTCAGGATATTATCGACAGCGGTTTTGGAAAAAGTGATAAATTTATTCAGCCCAATTTGCTCGAAATCTCAATCAATAATCTGAAAAATAATTGCAACGACAGAGCCTATATTCGCAAGGCACAGGCATTGATAATGAATTTTTACGAAAAACTGAAAGGCGAAGAATCATATCACATTTATAAAATCATTTTCGACAAATACCATATTAACAAATTAATAACTACCAAGAAAGATAATTTGTTACTTGCTTATGAAGAAATCAAAGCAATTTATAAAAAACACTTTCGACCTATTCCTCGACAACGTTATGTGGACTTTAATCAGGGAGTTGATGCACGGTTTTTTACGGAAGAAAAAGTGCACTTGTTGAGTAAAATCTATGTCCGTCCATTGCGTGTGGCTTTCGATGATATGGAAACCCTACCCGAATATGAAAATGCAATCCGAATGAGCGCCGCAGCAGGTATGCGCGATTTTTCAAACTATCTTTTGTATAATTTCAAGGATAAGCCTATTGACTTATATAACCGTCTAAAAATTAATGTAGATTTGTGCGAAGAATTGGGAATTAGTATTTACTCTTTCCCAATGAAATATCATCCAATAATCAATCATGCGGGTGATTTGGTAAATTTTTCTCACAATCGCGATTTTATTGGTGAATATTGGAACAGGAAATATATCCGTGCCATACAAGCTATTTTAAACAGTACAAAAGGGAAAATTGGGCGAGGTAAATCTTTCTTTTACAAAGCATTTGGAAGTACTGAGGCAGAATTTTACGAATTGTTAAATATGCCAGAATCCTTTATTTTATACCGTTATTTCTTTGAATGGTTGAAAGATAAGCACCCTCATTCAACTGATAATTGGCGAAGATGTTATAATGACTGTATGCAACATCTTGATGAAAACGAAAAAGCAAAAATTATTAAAGCGATTCACGATAATGACTTTTCAGAAACAGTGCAAAGTCAATTCACAAATCCTAAAAGCAGACAACTTATTGAGTTTTATACTAATTACAGAAATTCTATTATGAAAGAGGGAACAGATTTGTACAAGTTAAAACAGGAATACGATAAAGCCCCTACAATTCCATTGAAACGAAAAAGAAGTTAATTTTGCATTGATAAGTTTTTGAAGTAAATAATTAAAAATCAAAATATATGTCCGAAACCCAAAACATCGAATACAAATCCTCATGGCACGAAGAGTATCTGAAATGGATATGTGGTTTTGCCAACGCCCAAGGTGGGCGAATTTTTATCGGCAAGGATAATGCAGGAAAAGTTGTTGGCGTAGAGGATTATAAAAAGTTAATGGATGAAATTCCCAACAAAATCAAAAATCTGATGGGAATTACAGCCGAAGTCAATCTTTTGCAAAAAGAGGGCAAGCATTTCATCGAAATTATTGTTTTATCTTATTCCGTGCCGATTTCTTTGCGTGGTAGGTATTATTACCGTAGTGGAAGTGTAAAACAGGAGTTGACAGGTGCGGCATTAAACGAATTTTTGCTCAAACGCGCAGGCCATACGTGGGACGATGTTATAGAAGCCCGTGCCTCGTTTGATGATATTGATGAAAAAACGGTTAAAATTTTCCTGCGAAAAGCCGAAGAAGTAGGACGTTTGCCCGATATTGATGGACTTTCCATGCCCAAACTTTTGGAAAAACTTCGTTTGGCAGAAAACGGACAACTCAAACGTGCTGCCATTGTTTTGTTCGGCAAAGACCCCGGACGTTTTTATCCGAATATTTTTGTGAAAATCGGAAAATTTGAAAACGATGATTTCACAATTCGTTTTCAAGAAGTGGAAGAAGGAAATCTAATTCAAGTGTTGGACAGGGTTTTACGCACACTTGACTATAAATTTCTGATACGCAACATTTCGTTTGAGGGAATGAACCGTATTGAAACGCTTGAATATCCGATACCTGCACTTCGCGAAATGCTTTTAAACGCCCTTGTCCACCGTAATTATATGGGTGCGCCAACACAAGTTCGCGTGTATGATAGTAAAATGTTTGTTTGGAACGATGGCGGTTTGCCCGCAACTATTACTTTGCTGCAACTCACACAATTACATTCTTCACACCCTCGCAATCCGATACTTGCGGGAGCGTGTTTCCTTGGTGGCTACATTGATTCGTGGGGTAGCGGAATTATGAAAATTATCAATTCTTGCAAAGCAGCAGGACTGCCAACGCCCGAATTGAACGAAAAAGAAGGCGGTTTTATCGTAACACTTTTCAGAGACAAATTTTCTGAAGAAGAATTGCAGAAAATCGGGCTAAATACTCGACAAATTAAGGCAGTACTATATGTTAAAGAGAAAGGGCGAATTACTAATAAAGAGTATCAAAAAATCAATCAAATTTCTAAAAGAACTGCTGTTTATGAATTAATTGGATTGGTTGAAACATACAAAATCTTCAAACAGAAAGGAGAGAGTGTCGGAACTTATTACGAAATTGAATAAGCGTGCAAAAAGCGTGCAATGCGTGCAATTACAGTGCAAAAAGCGTGCAGTGCGTGCAAAAAAGTTGAAATATTTTTAATGAATAAATGAAATAATGTATTAATTATGAATAATATACGGCACATAACGAGTGATTTCACGCAAGCGGGGATGTATACCCGCTGACAGTTTTATAGGAATTCGCAAGTGTATCACCCGCCCGAACCTTTGTGCCCCTCCGCCTGCGCCAAGCCCCTGCCTCGTTAGCAGCAATGCGCGAGCGACACAACGAAGGTAAGTGCGACGAAAAAATATTTTATTCGCCGCAAAAATGCGGAAAATAATTTGTACTTTTGCCGCATAGTTATTTTAGATATGACTAAATATATTTATCAATACGAAAATTGGACTCATTTCACTTGGCAAAATGCGGCTGTAAGTGCGGCATTGGGCGAAGTTCGTCTTTTGCAGGGTAAAATTTTGGGGCAAATTCATTTACTCGGTTTTTCATCGAGAGAAGAAAAAAACCTTGAAATGCTTACGCTCGACGTACTTAAATCGTCCGAAATTGAAGGTGAAAAGTTGAATTATGACCAAGTACGCTCGTCTATTGCTCGGCGTTTGGGGATAAATACGGCAGGACTTGTTTCTTCGCCTCGAAATGTTGACGGAGTTGTGGAAATGATGCTTGATGCTACGCAAAATTTCAAAAAGCCATTAACCGAAGAACGATTGTTTGGTTGGCACGCAGCACTTTTCCCGACAGGTTACAGCGGAATGTATAAAATCGAAGTTGCGCAATATCGTAGCGAAGAAATGCAAATCGTTTCGGGTGTAATGGGAAAAGAGCGAGTACATTACAAAGCCGTTCCTGCAAAAGATGTTAAAGCGGAAATGGATAAGTTTCTTTCGTGGTTAAACGATGACAATATAGTAATTGACAGCGTATTAAAATCTGCTATTGCTCATTTTTGGTTTATCATTATCCATCCATTTGATGACGGTAACGGACGAATTGCAAGAGCAATTTCCGATATGTTGCTTGCCCGGAGTGAGAACAGTTCGGAACGGTTTTATAGCTTGTCAAACCAAATTCAGCAAGAAAAAAATGTTTATTACGAAACGCTCAAAACTGAACAGCACAGTGAGGGCGACATAACCCAATGGTTGACTTGGTTTTTGACTTGTTTGAAACACGCATTGCTTGAAACCGAAGAAAGTATGCAAAATATTGTGCGCAAAGCGGAATTTTGGGAAAAACACAACGAAACGCCAATCAACGAGCGACAACGTTTAATGATAAACAAATTGTTTGACGATTTCTTTGGCAAACTTACTTCTTCAAAGTGGGCAAAAATAACAAAAACTTCTTCGGATACCGCTTTGCGCGACATTAAGGACTTGATAGAAAAAGGTATTTTGCAACAGGAAGAAGAAGGTGGTCGAAGTGCAAATTATACTTTGCAGGAATGAAGAAAAAATAGATTGTAATGAAAAAATACCTCTCTTTGCGCATCAAAAATTGTAAAATGAAAAATCTAATTTTTATCATCCTACTCACCTTACTATCTTTTACTATTAACCTCCAAGCCCAACAAGACTTCGCAAAATACGTAAACCCCTTCATCGGAACCGATTTTCACGGACACACGTTTCCCGGCGCCATCCTTCCTTTTGGCATGGTGCAACTTAGCCCCGATACGCGGTTGGACGGCTGGGACGGCTGCTCCGCATACCACTACTCCGATAGCATTGTTTACGGCTTTTCCCACACGCATTTAAGCGGCACCGGTTGCTCCGATTACGGCGATGTTTTAATGATGCCCTTCACAGGCAAAGGGTCGGTGATAAATACCGAATACGCCAGCGTGTTTTCGCATGATAATGAGATAGCCATTCCCGGTTACTATTCCGTTTTATTAGATAAGAATAATATTCATGTGGAGCTAACAACTTCCAAAAGAGTTGGAGTTCATCGTTATACTTATCCGAATACCCCTGTTGAAAAAGGATTTGTTTTGGATTTAAAACATCGGGATCCGGTTTTGTACAGCATGATTCATTATGATGCCGAAACCAATTCAATTCATGGAACTCGTAACTCCAGAGCATGGAACGAAGACCAAAAATTGGCTTTTTCTTTATTGCTTTCTAAACCGGTTCGCAAAGTAGAATTGTATTTGAATGATGTATTGGTTCCTAATGTTAACAAGATTGAAGGCACTAATTGTAAAGCTTTGATTTACTTTGACGATGACATTAAAGAAATAGTAGCTAAAGTGGCTATCTCCGCAAACACCGAAGAGCCGAATGCTGCATTAAAAAATCATATCGAAGTGAAAGATTTTAATTTCGACCGTGTTAAAAGCGAAGCCTACGATGTGTGGAACAAGGAATTAGGTAAAATTGCAGTGGAAACCGAAGAGATTGAGCTTAAAAAAATATTTTATACCGCTTTATATCATGCTTTTACTGCTCCTAACCTATTTACCGATGTGGATGGAAGTTATTTGGGTTTAGACCAAAAAATTCATAAAGTAACAGAAGGACGCACGGTTTACACCGTATTTTCATTATGGGATACTTACAGAGCTTTGCATCCTTTGTTGAATTTAATTGACCGTGAGCGGACTGAAGATTTTTTGTACACTTTTATGAGACATTACGAACAAGGCGGCATGTTGCCCATTTGGGAGTTGGCAGGCTTTGAAACCTGGTGCATGATTGGATACCACTCTGTACCTGTAATTTATGATGCATTTGTAAAAGGAATCGGAGGTTACGATAAAGAAAAAATGTTAGAAGCTATGATTCATAGCGCTACTTTAGACAAATTAGGACGTCCCGAATATGCGAAATATGGCTATGTTCCTGCTCATTTAGAACATGAATCCGTATCCAAAACATTGGAATACGCTTATGATGATTGGTGTATTGCGCAGTTTGCCAAAGCGATAGGCAATGAAGAAGTATATCAGGAATATATCAAACGTAGTCAATATTATAAGAATATTTTTGATCCCGATGGCTTCATGCGTCCCAAATTTAATGGCGCGTGGATCGTACCGTTCGACCCCACGGAGGTTAACAACCACTTTACCGAAGGAAACTCATGGCAATATTCTACTTACATTCCGCACGATTTTACCAATTATATTGCATTGCGCGGCGGCGACGCCATAGTGGAGCAATTTTTAGATTCGCTGTTTTACACGTCGGCCAGACTGAGCGGGCGTCATCAAGTGGATGTTACCGGTTTGATTGGACAATATGCGCATGGCAATGAACCCAGCCATCACGCTACCTATTTGTATAACTATGTGGGAAAACCTTGGAAAACGCAAGAATTAACCCGTAAAATTATGAGTGAACTTTATACTTCCGCGCCGGACGGTTTGTGCGGCAACGAAGATTGCGGGCAAATGTCAGCGTGGTACGTGTTTAGCGCTCTAGGGTTTTATCCGGTGTGTCCGGGCGATAACCAATATGTTCTCGGTTCGCCTATTTTTGATAAGGCAACCATGAACTTGGAGAATGGTAAGCAATTTAACATTATCGCACATAATCAATCGGATAAAAACATTTATATTCAATCTGTTAAATTAAATGGCAAACCCTATTCCAAATCGTATATCACTTATAATGATATTAAAGATGGCGGAACACTTGAGTTTGTAATGGGCAACCAACCTAATATGGTATTTGGAACTGAAATTGCAGACCGCCCGAAGAACGAAGTGGAATCGACACTTACGATGGTGCCTGTTTTTGAGCCGATGCAGCGTTCGTTCAAGGGGAGTACCACGGTATCGCTTTCGTTATACGAACCAAAAGAACATTCTAATAATTATGCTTTTCCAACTCAAACCGATAAAATTTTCTATAGAATTTACGATGAGAATAATCTTTCTTCTGAAACATTTGAGTACGAAGGACCTTTCACTATTGATAAAAGTGTAACTATAGTGGCAATCGCATGGAATGCCGAAACAGGCGCCAGCAATGTGGCAGAAGCCAATTATTATAAATTTCAAAAAGACAAATCCATACAAATTTTATCGAAATACAGTTCGCAATATACGGCAGATGGCGATGAGGGGTTAATAGATTATATTCGTGGAAACGTGAACTTTAGATTGGGCGGCTGGCAAGGGTATCAGGCACAGGATTTTGAAGCGATTGTAGATTTGGAATCGGTACAAGAAGTAAACGAAATTGGTGCAGGATTTTTGCAAGATATTCGTTCCTGGATTTTCTTCCCAACCTCCATGATTGTAGAAACCTCTGTAGATGGTATTCATTATGTGCCTTATGGAACGTTTGTTAATCCTCATCCCGATGATGATTACACCGCGATAGTTGACGATTTTATGATAAAAAAAGAGGCAACCGCCCGTTTTGTAAAGGTAAAAGCGATGAATTACGGCAATTTGCCTGAGTGGCATCTCGGTGCAGGGTATCCGGCTTTTATTTTTATTGATGAGATTATTGTGAAATAGATAACTTAAAACTCCTTATGAATCCTAAAAAATATCTTATTGTCGGACTTGGCAATGCAGAGCAAAAATATGCCGGAACCAGGCATAATATTGGTTTTGAAGTAGTAAGCGCATTAGCAAAAAAATTGGAAACCTCTTTTACTTCCGAACGCTATGCCTACAAAGCGGAAGCCAAATATAAAGGAAGAACATTGGTTTTGCTAATGCCTACCACTTATATGAACTTGAGTGGCAACGCCGTTCGATATTGGATGGAGAAAGAGGAGGTTGAAGCTCAAAACATTTTAATTGTATCCGATGATATTGATTTGCCGGTTGGCGTGTTGCGTATGCGCCCGAAAGGCGGCGGCGGTTCGCACAACGGCATCAACCACATTATCGAGATATTGCAACATACAAATTTTCCCCGTTTACGCTTCGGCATCGGGAAAAACTACCCGCAAGGCTATCAGTCGGAATATGTATTAGGAAAGTTTTTTCCGGAAGAATTGGAACAAGTTAATGCCGCCATTGAAAAAGCAGTTGACGCCTGCCTCTCGTTTTGCACGGCAGGCTTGCAGAGGACGATGAATGGGGTGAATGGGGTGAGCGGTGAGTGATATGCGGTTGGCGGTATGAGGTATGCGGTTAGAGAGAAGAGCGGTACTTTATCATATTGTATAGCATTCTCGAGATATGATCTGTTACATTCAAGCATTTTATATAAAATTCATTCTCAATATACGTTAATTGCTTGGCCAAATATATTTGAGTTCTCACTTCGGCACACGAACCACGTGCTATATAAAGAAATTGACAAAATTCTTTATTTGTTTTTCGGGCAAAACCCTCAGCAATATTTGAAGGAATAGAAACGCATGCACGTTGTATTTGGTTTTTAAATCCAAAATCTTTACATTCCTTAAAATATCTGTAAACACTTACCGTTAAATTCATTGATAATTTCCAAACTTCTAAATCCTCAAAACAAGTTACATTAGTCATAGATCGTATTTTTAGTTATTAATAGTTCTACACAACGCAAAAACCTCCCATAATATTTTAACCCACCGCATACCGCTCACCGCATACCACTATGAGAATCATCCAAGGCAAAAACAAAGGCAGACAAATTCAGGCGCCGGCATCGCTGCCGGTAAGACCCACTACAGATTTGGGTAAAGAAAGCCTGTTTAACATATTGAATCATTATTTCTTTTTCGATAGAATTACGGTGCTCGACCTCTTTGCGGGAACCGGAAATATTACTTACGAATTTGCTTCGCGAGGCGCCATTTCGGTAACCGCGGTAGATAATTATCAAAAATGCACCGATTTCATTAGCAAAACTGCTGAAAAACTGCAACTTGATAATGTTTCCGTCATACGCGCCGATGCGTTCGCTTTTGTAGAAAAGTCGCGGCAACAATTTGACATTATCTTTGCCGACCCTCCGTATGAATTACAAGGATTGGAAAAAATTGTGGAGCATGTTTTCGCGAATCAATTATTAAAACCCAGCGGGTGGCTCGTTTTAGAGCATTCCCGCGAATATGATTTTTCGCAACATCCCAAGTTTTACGAACATCGAAAATATGGAAAATTGAATTTTACGTTTTTGGTGAATTTTGAATGAAAATTCCTATTTTCGCCGACCTAATGTAACTTTACAATGGAACTCATAACTCCTTCATTTGGATTAACTTTTTGGATGCTTATCGGCTTCGGCATTCTGTTTTTTATTTTGGCAAAATTGGCTTGGCCTGTCATTATTAAAATGATTTCAGATAGAGAAAAATTTATTCAGCAACAACTTACGCAGGCAGAACAGGTGCGGGAGGATATGAAAAACTTAAAATCGGAGCACCAGCAACTATTGATTGAAGCCAAAGACGAACGCGACAAAATCCTATCCGATGCCCGAAAAATGGCGGAAAAAATAGACGATGATGCTAAGCTTCGCCGCGAAAAGGAAACTGATGCCATGTTAGCTGAAACCCGCGAAGCGATTAAGAATGAAAAGTTAAAAGCAATCACGGAAATTAAAAACGAAATTGCAAATCTATCTATAGAAGTGGCTGAAAAAATTCTTCGCGAAGAGATGAAAGATGAATCGCGGCAAGAGGAGATTATTCAGAAATGGGTAGAAGAAATGACGTTAGAAAAATAGCGTTTTATCGTTGAAAATTAACACGCAGAAATAAAAAATATTTTCATTTACTTTTCTTAGGTTTTTTATTCCCTTATATTAATTTATTGTAATGAAAAAATGCTATTTTTGCCGCTTCATTAAATATTAAAGATCAATAATTAAAAAATATTAATAAGTTATGGCAGCAATTGGCTCAATTCGTAAACATGGAATTCTTTTAATGTGTATTATCGGCGTTGCACTTCTCGCTTTTGTTATGGGTGACATTACGCAGCTTTCCGCGCTTTTTTCCGATAAATATACTATGGTAAAAATTAACGGCAAACAATTAGATGAAGAGTATCGCATTCGTTTAGAACAAAATACTGCGCTTTGGAAGATTTTTTATGAAAAATCAAATCTTGATGAAACAGAAATCTATCAAGTGCATGATATGACTTGGAATCAATTAGTGGAACAAACCATTATCGAAGAACAGTTCAAGGATTTAGGATTAAGTTTTACCAAAGAGATGCAAAGTGAAGTTGCCGCCAATATGCTTGCCAGTTTGCAAACGCCGCAGCCTAACCAGTTGTTATACCGCTTGGTATCGTTTATTGCGCAACAAGTGTCAATAGAAGAAGCAATAGGATTTATTGCTAATATTGAGGAATATAGAACCGAAAGTCAAGTACGTGAGCTTTATAATGCGTATAAAGCCATCGAGCGCTTTGCCCTTATCGATCAACAAAAAACACGCTATATGGCTTTGGCGAAAAATACCATTAATTTCTCCGATGAAGCATTGAGATACTTTGCAGCAAGTAACAACACCATGTTAGCGCAAGCCGCTACTTTCTTCCCTACTGCTGCTCAATTTAATGATATCCAAGCTACTGTTACGGATAAAGAGGTGCGCGATTGGTTCAATAAACATAAAAATCGTTATAGAATCAGAGAAAATTCACGTGATATTGATGTAGCAATTTTCCCTATTCAACCTTCAGCCGAAGATTTGGTTGCTATTCAAGATACCGCAGTTAACAGAGCTGCCCGCCTAAGAGGAGCTGCTTCTCTTGAAGATTATCACATTTCAATGATGTACGGACAATTGGATAGCATCTACTTTAAAAGAGGTGATATTCAGATTGATACGTTGGCAAAATTAATTTTTGACAGACCGGTAGGAAGTTTCATCGAACCAATTGAACATGAAGGTATGGTTTGGTATTACGGAAAAACTTATGGCGCTGCAAAACGTCCCGATTCTGTGCATGTTGCTTATCTAATTGTTGATTTTAAAACAGATAGAAATCCAAATGCTAACAGAACTCAAGAAGAGGCCAGAGTTACTGCCGACAGTCTTAAAAATTTGCTCCAGAGAGGCGCCAATATTTTCCAAATGATTCCTGAGTTTCTCGGTGGCAGAAGAGTTGACGATACTACATTTTGGGCGGCAGAGCATACAACGTATCCGGAATTGTATAATGCATTATTAACTAATAGAATCTACGTTCAAGACGCATCCGGTGCATTTGTAATATATCAAGTGTTAGAGCACACTACGCCTGTAGAAAAACGTCAATTTGTTATTTATACCGAAGAGATTAAACCTTCCGATGCTACTATCAAAGCCATTCGCAATCAAGCCATGCAGTTGCAAGCAGAAAGCAATTCTGCGGAAGAATTAATGGTAAATGCCGCACAAAAAGGAATACAGGTAATTCAAGGAAAAAATGTTACTTCTATGATGTCCGGTATTTCTCAATTGCAAAATGCACGCGAAATTGTAAGTTGGGCATTTAGTCCCGGCACAAAAGTAGATCATGTATCTGACATTTACAACATTAATAATAATTTTTTCGCAGTAGCTGCTGTGCGTGATTTGAGAACTCAAGGAATACCAAGATTAGAGGGAGTACGCGACATTATTGAGACAGAACTTGTTGCCATGAAAAAAATGGAATTAATCCAAAATACCATTGCTGAGCAATTAAATAGTGGTTCTTCCATACAACAAGTAGCAGAAAAGTATCAAGTAGGCTTTATGGATAGCGTAAGATTGGCTTTCGCAGGAGAAAGCTACCAAAATAGAGGAATTGAGAATGCGGCGATTGGAAAAATATTTACCCTTCCCATTGGTGCGCCCACGGCGGTTACAGGAAGAAATAACCTGTATGCTGTTTCAGTTTATGAAATAAATGAAGCTGCGGCTCCTTCGGCTAACTATGCCATGGAAAGATCAATGATGCAAAATACGGTTGCCGGTAGAGGTAGAAGTGAAGGCGCTATACTAGAAGGATTAAGAGACAATGCAACTATTATCGACCAGCGCTTTTTATATTTCTCAAGATAGCGAAATTATCTGTTGGTAAATTTCTTTGAGCTTTTTAGCTACGTGTTCCCATTTTAGGTTATCCACGTCATCTTTTCCTTTTACGGCAAAGAAATTGGCTAATGCCGGATAGTTAATGATGCCATAAATAGCGTCCGCCATGCCGTCAATATCCCAAAAATCAACTTTTATGGCGTGCGTAAGCACTTCGGCTACACCCGACTGTTTTGAAATGATGGTAGGCACATGTGCCCGCATCGCTTCTAATGGAGAGATGCCGAATGGTTCTGAAATAGAAGGCATTACATACACGTCACTCATGCCAAACATCAGATCAATATCAGAACCTCTTAAAAATCCGGTAAAATGAAAGCGGTCTGCAATGCCCAATTCGGCTACACGGTTGATGGTTTGCGCCATCATGTCGCCATCGCCGGCAAGCACAAAACGCACGTTAGGCGCTTTTTCCAATACTTTCTTAGCGGCTTCCACAAAATATTCAGGACCTTTTTGAAAAGTTACACGTCCCAAAAAAGTTACAATTTTTTCATCTACGTATTTTTCACGTATGATCTCTTTTCCTGTAGGTTCCACCGCATTGTGCAATGTAAACACTTTCTCTTCCGGAATGCCATACTTTTCAATGATAATATTGCGGGTTAAGTTACTCACTGCGCAAACGGCATCTGCTTCGGTCATTCCGTAGCGTTCCAAACCATATACAATATCGTTTCTGTTTGTTTCGCTCGAACGGTCGTATTCCGTAGCGTGAACGTGTATCACCAATGGTTTTCCGCTTACTTTTTTAGCAGCAATACCGGCTTTATAGGTAAGCCAATCGTGCGCATGAATGATGTCAAAGTCGTAATTACGTGCAATTTCCGCAGCTACCATGGCATAATGCTCCACCTCATTCATCAAATTGGAAGTATATTTTCCGGAAAACTCATATTTTCGTTTTTCGCCAATTTTTTCTTCTTCCAAAATTCCGCTATTCAACTGGTCAACAATACGATAATATTCATCTACGCCAATATAAGGTACTAATTTTGACTCTACTTCCAAAAATTGCACGTTATCCGAAAAAACTTGCAAATGTGCAAAACGCGTGTCCACCTCCACATCGCTGGCGTTAACAATTTTTACATAGGTTTCATCTTCATCTTTCGAAGCCTTGGGCATCACAAAAAGCACATCTACATTGTTTTTTGCCAAACCTTTTGTGAGACCATAAGATGCGGTGCCCAAACCGCCTGCGATATGAGGAGGGAACTCCCATCCGAACATTAATACTTTCATGGTGTTAATAGTTAATAGGTTAGTTTTCGGCATCTTTTGTTAAGAAATACCGAAGTGCAAAAGTATGTTTTTTTGTTTATTTATACAAAGTACATAATATAAGCCGGAAAAATATTCAATCTATTTTTTCAGATTCTCTTTTATTTCAAAAAAAAACCTATTTTTGCCGTCCAATTTTAAAAACCCGTAAACATGAAAAAAGAGATCCATCCAAAAGAGTATAGAACTGTGGTTTTCAAAGATATGTCGAATGAATATGCGTTCTTAAGCAAATCTACAGTGAACACAAAAGACACCATCGTTTGGGAAGACGGCAAAGAATATCCGCTCATAAAACTTGAAATTTCCAACACTTCGCACCCTTTCTTTACCGGTAAGATGAAGTTGGTTGACACCGCCGGCCGCGTGGATAAATTCCGCAGCAAATATGCAAAACATTTAGACAAGAAAAACTAAAATTCACTAAATATCGTTTTAAATTGAGGCTTTTTTAAAGAAAAGTCTCAATTTTTATTTTATAAAGCTATGAATATCATTTTATTCGACAATCAAACAAGAGCGCATTTGCTCCCTTTTACTTTTACGCGCCCTATGGCGGAAATTAGAATAGGAATCACTACGATTCGTGAAAAATGGGAGCGCGCCTTCAAAACCGAAGCCTCTTTTTTTACACAGGATTATTTATCGGAACTGTTTCCGTGTAGAATTTCTGACGATAATCTATTTATTACCGGAAACTTACTGCCCGACCCGAAACTTGTAGATGCCATTCAAACGTTGAATATCGGAGAGGTCTTAAAAGACAGTCAAAATGGCGTGTTGGCTTTGCGCGCAGGAAGCTTTGAGAAGTTTGCAGCATTGGAAAATTTTAAAACGATAATTTATTCTAATGAACTTATAAGCATTAATGCCAAACATGATATTTTTTCATTAAATAATACGGTATTAATTAATGACTTTAATGACATTACAAAACGTAGAAAAAGTGCAGTTTTAAGCGCTTCAAACAAATTAATCGGCAATCCGAAGAATATTTTTATTGAAGCAGGCGCAAAAATTGAGGGTGCCATTTTAAACTGTGAAACGGGACCGATTTATATTGGAAAAAACGCGCAAATTATGGAAGGCAGTTGCGTGCGTGGTCCGTTTGCTTTGTTGGATGAATCTATTGTAAAAATGGGCGCAAAAATTTACGGAGCAACCACCATTGGTCCTCATTGTAAAGTGGGTGGCGAAATCCAAAATGTAGTAATGTTCGGCTATTCTAATAAAGGACACGACGGCTACCTCGGCAACGCCGTAATTGGCGAATGGTGCAATATAGGCGCCGGAAGCGATGCGTCGAATCTGAAAAATAATTACGGAGAGGTGGCACAATGGAATTATGCCTCACAATCGTACGAAAATACGGGGTTACAGTTTTGCGGATTAATGCTGGGCGATCACTCCAAATGTAGTATTGGCAGCATGTTCAACACGGGAACTGTAATTGGAATAGCTTGCAACTTGTTTGGTTCCGATTTTCATAGAAGTTTTGTGCCGTCATTTTCAACAGGAAACCGCAACAAAGGTTATGCTCAATATGCTATAGAAAAAGTGTTGGAATCGGAGCGAGCCATGTTTTTGCGCAGAGGGATAGAAATGAGTGAACTTTATGGTGAAATACTTACTTTTTTAAGCGGTTTGAGGTAAAACAAAATTGAATATAGCAAAATAATAATTTTCCAAAAACATCGTTTTTTAAGGATTATAAAAATTAATAAAAAAATAAAAACATGAAAAAATTAGTACTAATTGTAACGTGCTTATTCCTTGTAGGGATGACATTTAACTTAAAATCACAAAACATGACCCAAGAAGAAAAAAACAGCTACGCGATTGGCGCCAACATTGGAGGCGACTTGAAAAATGCAGGTATCGACATTAAATTTGATGCCTTTAAAGAAGGATTTCTTGATGCTTTAAAAGGAGAAAACAAATTTTCCATGGAAGAAATGCAAGCTGCTTTCGAGAATATTCAAAAAACAATGGAAGCCAAGCAAAATGCAGGAAATGACCTCGAAAGAGAAAGAGGAAAGCAATTTTTAGCAGAAAACAAAAAACGTCAAGGCGTACATGAAACAGAATCCGGACTGCAATACGAAGTGATTGTAATGGGAGACGGTCCAAAACCTACCGCCACCAACCAAGTAAAAGTACATTATACCGGAAAAACGATTGACGGAGATATTTTCGACTCATCGGTACAACGTGGCGAACCTATCGTTTTCGGCTTAAATCAAGTGATTAGAGGTTGGACCGAAGGTCTTCAACTTATGCCGGTTGGCTCTAAGTTTATGCTGTATATTCCTTCCGACTTGGCTTACGGCGAAAGAGGTTCAGGCGGCGCGATTAAAGGTGGTGCTACTTTGATATTTGAAGTGGAATTACTTGATATTCCGAAATAATGCATAAACTGCTCCGTCTCGCTTCGCGATTCACCCTTCAAATTTTGAAGGGTTTTTTTATATCTTATTACTCCAAAATACGGTTTGACTGCCAAAATCGGGATAATCTAAACCAAAAGATATGCGCAAAATAAAATAAATTTCTCAAATACAACCAACGATTGGTTTCACAGAGTTTGATATTTAATGGGAATTTGCTGAATATCCCGAAAATCAATGTATTGTTAAAATTTAACTGCGTGATAATAGGGAGCTTATGTTGCCTTGCCGCTTTTATTTTCTTTTAAAATTTCAATATATTCACTCAAGTGTTTTACTTCCAATCTAAACTGCTTACAGCTTTCACACGATTGTTTTACTGGTGCATAGACATCCGGATAAGTAATAATATCAATAACACGAATACCCAGTATATTGGAGATATCCAATAATGTTTTGTACTTAATTTTATCATTTTGCCCAATTTTTTGGCTTAATGTGCCTTGTTTAATTCCTAATTTTGAAGCGATAAAATCCTGTGTTTCACCTTTTTCCTTAATAAGAGCGTTTATGTTTTTTGTTAAATCTATCATAATTAAAAGTATTCAATTGATTTGCAAATCATTCCAATATTTTTAATATAAATATTGGAAAATAGCATTTATATATTGGATATTTTATATTTTCGCAGCAGATTAAAACCGGCAAGTTTTGCTTTTTTAACCGTAACATGCCAATAAAAGAAAAGCCGAGCTAAGGCAATGCCTCAAAAAAGAGGAAAATAGGTGCACCGTTAAAAACAAACTTGCAACCTGCACAAGTAGGGTAGCTCATAGCCAATGTGCAAGTAGTTTTAGTTAAAATGAGTCAACCGAGAGTTGTCATACGAAATAAAGTACTATGAACTTCCTGCGGGCGGCGGCAAAGTGGAAATAAGTTTTATATTTTAAATTTTAATTGTCTATGAAAAAATTACAGCTTAACAAACAGACTATCGCAAGCTTAGATAATCCGGATAAAATTTTCGGAGGTGAAGAAAAGGTAACTGAAACTTATAATGGAAATACTATACCTATGACTTGCGCGAATACCTTGTGTGCGACTTTGCATTGTGTAAGGGAAGCAAAGAAACACGAGGCCGATTGGTAACATTGTTCAAATAAATATGCAAATGACGCAGATAATTATAAATTAGACAATTTTATTATATTTGTAATCTCTGCGTTATTTGCGTGTTTTAATAAGCTCTTTGAGCAGCAACGTTTATATGAAAAACATATATTAAGAAATAAATGTAGTTTTGCACGTTAAATTTTTTTATGAAAAGAGAATTAATAAATTTCATCCCGGCAGTATTATTATTAATAATTACTGTTGCTTGTCAAGACAAAATTCCTGTTACTGACCTCAAGCTCGATAAAACCACATTACTCCTTTCTATTGGAGGAACAGTAACCTTAAAGGCAGAGGCAATCCCCTATAATGCTCCCAAAAGAGAGGTGAATTGGAGCAGCAGTAACAGCGCCGTAGCCACTGTAGTAGATTGCAGCACTGTGACAACATTTTCAGAAGGATTGATAACCGCACATGCAGAAGGAACGGCAATAATTACCGCCACTACAAAAGATGGTAAATATATGAAAACATGTACCGTAACGGTAATCAATGCTGAACCTGAGTTGATACGGGTAGAGGGTGAACCTTTTACTATGGGCTGTACAGAGGAACAAGGAGATGACTGTAGAGATCGGGAGTTTCCTCGGCATCAAGTAACACTAAATAGTTTTTACATAGCTAAATATACTGTAACCCAAAAGCAATGGGAAGCTGTTATGGGAGCCAATCCAAGTGAATATCGAGGTGAAGACCTGCCTGTGGTAGGTGTAAGTTGGGGAGATGTTCAACTATTTATCGTTAAACTAAATACCCTTACCGGTAAAAATTATCGTTTGCCTACGGAAGCGGAGTGGGAATATGCTGCACGTGGGGGAAACCAAAGCAAGAGATATAAATACAGTGGTAGCAATAATCTGAATGAGGTGGCTTGGTATTATGATAATAGCTCTGACCAAGTGCATCCTGTAGGCAATAAAAAGCCAAACGAATTAGGAATTTACGATATGAGTGGGAATGTATTTGAATGGTGCAGCGACTGGTATAGCGATTATACAAACACTCCTCAAGTCAATCCTACAGGACCAGCAGTGGGTACTGACCGCATTCTTCGAGGGGGCTGTAATAGTAGTTTAGCGCGAAATTGTCGCGTAGCATTTCGAAGTTACACTACTCCAAGCGCCCGCCTTACTAATGTTGGATTTCGCTTAGCCCACCCTTAATTTCAGGAAAATCATTAAATTTTAATTTAGAGACTTTAAACTAAACAAAAAATTATGAAAAAAATAAAGATACCCTTAATAGCAGCAGCTATAATTATGCTATTCGTTTTTACCGGCTGTGATAAATATAATAGAGATAAATATGCAGGAAATTGGGATTTTACTGTAGAAAGAATACATTGTAAGAAAAATAGTTTGGGTGATTTTTTGGAAATAGGAAGAGAAACTATTTTCTATTCAGGCAAAATTACCCTTGGAAGTTCTGAAAATACATTAATCCTTCATTATACAGAGAGGGATAAGGTTGATATCCGGATAGATAAAGAAGCAAATATGTACTCAGAAGTTGGAGTTCATTTTGGCAAATTTTCCAACAACTACCTGTATTTGAATTTACATTGGGATAACTACGTTGGTTTTGTGGAAATAACAGATCGTGTTTATGATAATATTGTTGGTACTAAAAGAGGGAGTAAGTAAAAATTGACCTACTCTTAATTTGAATTGTGATTTTTTTTGTGATTTCGAGTAATGAAAAAAAAGATACACGCAATAACACAAATCCTAACTTCTGAAGTTTTACCTGAAATTGGTTTATTAACAGGAATTGGCGGACAAATACTCTTTTGCAACGAATTGGGTGCGCATAAAGAAATATCGCAAGATTGGTTATCTCGTTTGCACAACGTTTTAGAAGAAAAACTTAGCAATGAAGATTTTGCTTTTACACATTGCGATGGATTAGCAGGCATAGGATGGTTATATGAATATTTGAGCCAAAGAAAAATGATTGATTATAATACAAACCTGCTTTTAGAAGAATTTGACAATGCTCTTAAAAAGGCGCTTAAAGGATTTATGTTGGAAAACGACTATGAGTTCTTGTACGGTGGAGTGGGTATTGCATCTTATTTTATAAGAAGAGCTACCAAGAAAAAAGAGTTGATTTATATATTGAACCAATTTTTAGAAGATTTAGAGAAATCAAGCACCCGGCAAGAAAATGGAGGCATCAAATGGATCTCATCCTTAGGTGACCATGAACCTAAATGGGGATATAACCTCTCTTTATCTCATGGAATGGCAAGTATTGTTTCAATTCTATCGAAAATATACAAAATAGAAGGAGTTAATAAAATTAAAACGAAAAAATTGCTACATGGAGCCGTTCAATACATTCTTGCGCAAGAAATTGTCAAAGAGATACATGGCAGCTATTTTCCCAATTATGCACTTGAAAGTACTTCAACTATTTATAAAAGTCGCTTAGCTTGGTGTTATGGTGATTTAGGAATCGCTTCTGCACTATTTCAGGCAGGTACAGTTTTGAAAGAAAATGCTTGGATAGATAAAGCATTAGAAATCTTTTTATTTACTGCCACTCAACGACGAAGTTTAGAAGATAATAACATTCTTGATGCAGGTCTATGTCACGGCGCTTCCGGTATTGGGCATATTTTTTACCGTATGTGGTGGAATACAAAATTACCTGAATTTAAAGATGCCGCAGATTATTGGTTTGACCAAACCTTAAAAATGGCAAAGTTTGAAGACGGGTTAGCCGGTTTTAAAACCTATCGAATACAAGAAGATAAACCTGTATGGCTAAATGAGTACGGATTATTAGGAGGTATTACCGGTATCGGTTTGGCACTACTTACTTATTATTATGAGACAGAACCCACGTGGGATGAATGTTTGTTGCTTTGTTAGCTTTGTTATTTTTTAATAAATTACAAAACTTGCTTTCATATATTTCCCTTTAGGGATATTCAGTAAATAAATAATTAATCACATTGAATATCCCGTTTTATAGCATTAACTTGCTTACTTTCAAATAAAAATCCGTAAACACAAGCGTTGAGTTCCCATTTCTTTCAATGTGAAACAATGCTTGATTACATTCGTGCAAAATAGATTGCGCATTTTTCAATACTATTGCTTTAGTAAAGAAACTCATAGTTTTCTTTTCTTCGGTGGTTGCTTTTACCAAATTTTCGTTTTGCGTGCCCAGCATTAATATATTTCGAATCATTCTAGAGGCAAACCGTAAAAAGTTTTTTTGTTCCTCTCTACCCGAATCCACAATAGAAGCAATAACATCTTGCACCGCGAAGAAATTTATTTGCTGCGGAGAAGCATGATTTTTTAACGCAGACATGCTGGTGAAAAACGTTTCAAATTTTTGCAACATGTCACGTAATTCTTTATTATTTTCATTCAGATTAATCGCTTTCACATAGCTCCCTTCGCTAATTTCGGCAATATCTGCCGCTTTTTGCGCCGGTATTCCAAAATCTTTAACTAATTGTTGTGCAATCGTATCTTGGTTTATTGGTGGTATTTTCACCAATTGGGTTCGCGATAAAATGGTAGCTAAAATTTTATCGGGATTTTCTGTAAGCAAAATGAACAGCGTGTTTTTTTCAGGTTCTTCTAATGTTTTAAGCAATTTTGGAGCGGCAGTGTGATATAGTCTGTCTAAACACCAAAAAATAAAAATTTTATATCCGCCTTCATACGATTGAATGCTATTTTGTTGAATGATATTGGAACAATCGCGAATGTTGATGGTAGCTTGTTTATTCTCGCCTCCGAGCTCCGATAGCCAATCTTCAATATCAATATGATAGTTTTTAGCGAAAACAAAATCCCGAAATTCTTGTGCAAATTGTCGCGAATCGGGGTCTTTTTTTACTGTTTTAGTAATGCAATTCGGAAAAACGAAGTGTAAATCGGGGTGAGCCAATTTTTCAAATTTTACGCAAGAAGGACAAATGCCGCACGAATCATTCTCTTTTCTATCTTGGCAACAAATATACTGCGCATAAGCTATCGCTAACGCAAAACTGTGCGCTCCGGCTTGAGAAAGAAACAGTTGCGCGTGGCTAATGCGATTTTCTTTCACCAAAGCAACTAATTGGTTTTTAAGTGCAGGGGAAACGAGAACTGATTTGAAAAGCATGGGCGGTTTGCAGTTTACGGTGAGCGGTTTGCGGTTTGCGGTATATATCGCTTACCGCATACCTCCTACCGCATACCTCGTTTTGTGCCCAGGACAAGAGTCGAACTTGCACGAGAGTCCTCTCACTACCCCCTCAAAGTAGCGTGTCTACCAATTCCACCACCTGGGCAAGAGCAGGCGGCAAAAATAAGATTTTTTAGAAATGTAATTTTCAAAATATTCAATTTTTTATTATTTTGCACGTTTCTAATAACGATATTCATTAATAATGCATAATTCATCATCATCTCCAAAAAAGAAGCAGCCTAAAAAAGAGGTAGTTAAATCAAAATGGATCGTCCCATTTTGGATATTATTTTGTTGTGGATTGTTAACTATAGCAATTTTATTTACTCTTATTTCATTGGGAAAATTAGGGTTTATGCCTTCATTCTCCGAATTGGAAAATCCTCAAACCAACTTGGCTACAGAAGTTTATTCCAGTGATGGCGAATTGCTGGGTAAATACTATTTAGAAAACCGCTCTCCTTGTAAATATGATGATCTGTCTCCTCATCTCATTAGTGCATTGAAAGCCACCGAAGATGTTCGTTTTGAAAAACATTCGGGAATTGATGTCAGGGCATTGGGACGTGTTTTTGCCGGAGTAGTTACCCGTTCAAACAAAGGCGGTGGGAGTACGCTTACGCAGCAATTGGCAAAAAACTTGTTTCCGCGCGATCCCGGAGCAGGCAAATTTAAAACCATTTTTACCAAACTGAAAGAATGGGTGGTTGCCACAAAATTGGAACGCGAATATTCGAAAAATGAAATCTTAGCCATGTATCTGAATACCGTGGATTTCGGAAATAACTCCATGGGAATCAAGTCGGCGGCAGCTACTTACTTTAATAAAACGCCTGCCGATTTAACCGTCGAAGAATCAGCCTTATTGGTCGGAATGTTAAAAGCGCCGACGAGGTACAGCCCCAAACGAAATCCTGTTGCTTCGTTGAATCGAAGAAATACCGTACTGCATCAGCTTCATAAGTACAATTATCTTACGAAAAGCGAATACGATTCTATTCAAGAGTTGCCTATTGACTTATCGCAATTTGCCACACAACACCACGCTACCGGCATCGCTACCTATTTTAGAGAGTATCTGAGACTTTGGTTGGCTGAGTGGTGCAGAAACAATCCTAAATCAGATGGTTCTTATTATGATATCTATAAAGACGGATTAAAAATCTATACCACGATAGATTCGCGTATGCAAAGACACGCCGAAAGAGCCGTGCAGGAACATATATGCAATGTTTTGCAACCGCGTTTTTTTCAACATATTAAAGGACAAAGGAATGCACCTTTTTCCAACATTACCGAAAAAGAAACGCAGCGCATTTTAGATGCCGGCATGAGACGCTCCGAGCGTTATGCGTTAATGAAAGATGACGGCGCCACAGAGGAAGAAATTAAACAAGTATTTGCTACTAAAGTAAAAATGAAGATTTTAACCTGGGATAGAGGTATGGTTGACACCTTGATGTCTCCCATAGATTCTATTCGCTATATGAAATCGTTTTTGCACTGCGGCATGATGGCTATGGATGTAAACAGCGGTCATATAAAGGCATATGTGGGCGGCGTGAATTATCAATATTTTCAGTTCGACCACGTAAAGCTTTCCAAACGTCAGGTGGGTTCAACATTTAAGCCTTATGTTTATGCAGTGGCGATGCAATCGGGAGAATATTCTCCTTGCACTATGGTGCCGAACGTGCCGGTTACTTTTCAACTACCGGAGGGCGGCACGTGGACGCCGCGAAATTCAAGTGATTACAAGAATGGCATGATGCTTCCTCTAAACGAAGCGCTTGCAGCATCGCTCAATTATGTTTCTGCTTATTTGATGAAGCAATTTGGCCCACAAGCTGTTATTAATTTGATTCGAAACATGGGAGTTACCTCCGGCATTCCTGCAGTGCCTTCTATTGCTTTGGGTGCGTGTGAAATGTCTCTCTATGAACAGGTGGGTGCTATCAATTGTTTCCCCAATCAGGGCGTTTATGTGGAACCAACTTTTGTTACCAGAATTTGCGACAACAACGGTAGCACCATTTACAAATATGTACCTAAAACCAATGAAGCGATGGACCAAATTACGGCTTTTAAAACCGCTAAATTAATGCAAGGTGTGGTAGATTATGGTACGGGTGGACGTCTTCGTAGTCAATACAAACTCAATTTTCCGCTTGCAGGCAAAACGGGTACTACCGACAATCATTCCGATGGTTGGTTTGTAGGTTACACACCTGTGCTTACTGCGGGCGTTTGGGTGGGGTGTGAAGATAGAGCCGCGCATTTCCGCACTATCGATTTAGGACAGGGTGCACGCACGGCAATGCCTGTGTTTGCGCTGTTTATGCAAAAATGTTATGAAGACCCTGCTTTGCCTTACCATAAAATTATTTCGGAAGGCGGTAAATATCCGGGCTACAACTTTACAATACCGGCAGCCTATACAGGCGACCCCAGTGGCTGCAATGAGAAACCAAGAGAAAGAGTACGGCCGGATTTTGATTGATGTGAATCATCGTACCGACTTTTTTATATTTTCGCCGCGCATTGGTTTCGGATATACCTACCGATATATCCGACGAAGAGGGAATCAGGTGAAAGTCCTGAACAGACCCGCTACTGTAAGTCCTATGCAACGTTTTGGCAACATATAAGCCACTGGAAAGTAAGGGCAGAAAATTTTCTGCCCCAACAAATTTTTCGGGAAGGCCGCCCAAAACGGGGACAAGTCAGGAGACCTGCCAACGCACAAACAATTATCAACCCTTTCGAGGAATAAAGCGTTGTGTATCATGAGTCTCAAAAAATCTGCGAAAATCCGTGTCATCTGCGTCATCTGCGTGCTCTTTTGGCATTCTCCTTATGCTCAACTCGATACCACGAAAGTCTACGAAATAAACGAAATTACAATCACTTTCACACAGCAGAGAGAAATCATCCCCGCCCAAAGGCTATCAGGCGAAGAATTGCATCGACTCAGTAGCCACTCTGTTGCCGACGCCATCCGTTATTTTTCCGGTATCCAAATTAAAGATTTTGGCGGAATCGGCGGATTAAAAACAGTAGATATCCGCAGCATGGGAACGAACCACGTGGGCGTATTTTACGATGGCATTCAATTAGGTAACGCGCAAAACGGGCAAATTGACTTAGGTAAATTTTCTTTAGATAATATCGAAGAAATCGCATTGTATAACGGACAAAAAAGTGAAATTTTTCAACCGGCAAAAGATTTTGGCTCTGCCGGCGCCATTTATCTCCAAACACGCCGTCCCACATTTGAAGAAGCTCAGAAATTCAATATCAGGGCGCTTTTTCGCACGGGATCATTTGGTTTAGCAAATCCTTCCATACTTTGGGAGCAGAAGATTACGAAGTCATTGTCATCCTCCTTCAACGCCGAATATATTTATGCCACAGGGAAATACAAATTCCGTTATCGCAGAGTACTTCCTGATGGCATGGTAGCTTACGATACTACAGCAGTGCGCCAGAATGGTGATATTCAAGCTGTAAGATTGGAAGGCGGGCTGTTTGGGCACACCCAAAAGATAAATTGGAATGCTAAAGTATATTTCTACAATTCCGAAAGAGGCATCCCCGGCGCCATCATCAATAATGTTTGGAAACATTCACAACGTCAATGGGATAGAAATTTCTTTACCCAAGCTTCTTTAACAACGCCCATCCACCGGCGCTACGAATTGTTAGCCCGCTTCAAATACGCCAACGATTATATGCGCTATCTCAATTCCGATACAACATTGATGTATATTGACAATAACTTTACGCAACAGGAAATTTATACTTGTTTCGCCAACAAAGTTAAAGTATTTAAAAGTTGGGACATCTCCTTGGCTACCGATTTTCAATGGAACATGTTGCAGGCAAACCTCCGGAATTTTGCACAGCCGCAACGTTACACCACTTTAGTTGCATTGGCAACCGCTTTCGATATTTGGCGCATAAAAACGCAGGCAAGTATTTTAAGCACTTTTATCCATGATAAAGTGGCGAAACCAACCTCATCACACTCTAATAATCACGAATTTACACCGGCAGTTATTTTTTCTTGTAAACCTCTAAAAAAAGAGGAATTCTATATCAACGCTTTCTATAAACGCGCTTTTAGAATGCCCACTTTCAACGACTTGTATTATACTGACATCGGCAATGCTGCGCTTCAACCCGAGTATGTTACGCAATATAATTTGGGGTTACAGTATGCAAAGTCTTTAAAAAAAGGAATTTTAGAAAATTTAACACTCAAAACAGATGCATATTACAACGAAGTTACCAATAAAATTATAGCGATCCCCAAAGGAAGCGGGCAATTTCGCTGGATGATGATGAACATTGGCTTTGTAAAAATTCGCGGTATAGACGCAATGGCACAATTGAATTGGAAGTTTCCATACGACATTCGTTTGCAAACACATATTAACTATACGTATCAAAAAGCGCAGGATTTTTCAGATCCTACCGATAATGATGCCGTTGCTGGCACGTATCGCGGACAAATTGCCTACATCCCTTGGCACAATGGTTCTTTCACACTACAATTTTCTTACAAAACCTACAACTTAAACTACTGTTTTATTTATGTAGGCGAACGGTATCACAACTCAGCGAACATCCGAGCAAACCACGAACAACCTTGGTACACACATGATCTCTCGCTCGGCAAAACGTTTTGTTTTAAAAAATGGAACTTTAAAGTTTCGGCAGAAATAAACAACATATTTAACCAGCAGTATGAAGTGGTGTTGAATTATCCGATGCCGGGGACTAATTTTAGGGTTATATTAAAATTTGAAATATGAAAGTAAACTGTATTTTTCTCGCTCTTTTAATAGCATTCTGCTTCACCTCTTGCAGAAAAGATCCCGAAATCTTCCTTCACGAAGAAGTACCGGTAACCCACCCTCAATTCATCTCTATCCAAGGTTTTTATTTATTAAATGAAGGAAACATGGGGCAAAACAAATCCACACTCGATTACTTTGATTATGAAGAGGGTGTCTACTATCGAAATATTTATGGTGAGGCAAACCCTTCTGTTCCAAAAGAATTGGGTGATGTAGGCAATGATCTCGCCATTTACGGAAACAAGTTGTATGCTGTGATCAATTGTTCTAATAAAATTGAGGTCATGGATGCGAAAACTGCCGAGCGCATCGGGCAAATTGATATTCCAAACTGTCGTTACATTACATTTTATAATGGTTTTGCTTACGTTACTTCTTATGCCGGACCTGTGACAATAGATCCTGATTATCAGCAAATTGGTTATATTGCCAAAATTGACACTACTTCTTTGCAAATTTTAGATAAATGTTTGGTAGGCTTGCAGCCCGATGGTTTGGCAATTGCAAACGGGAAAATTTACGTTGCCAATTCGGGCGGCTATCTGTCTCCTAATTATGAAAATACCGTATCGGTGATTGATGCTGCGTCCTTTAAAGAGATAAAACAAATAAAAGTGGCAGTCAATCTTCATCGCGTTTGCGCAGATAAAAACGGAAATATTTGGGTAAACACGCGCGGAGATTATTTCAATACCTCGTCTAAATTATATTGTATTGATTCTAAAACCGACCAACTCACTGATTCTATAAATATTGCCGTTTCTAATTTTCATTTGGATGACGACAGACTGTATATCATCGGTGTAAAATGGAACTACGAAACTATGAGCAATGAAATCAATTATGGCATTGTTGATGTAGTTTCAAAGCAAATTATTACAAAAAAATTTATTACAGATGGCACCGATATCAATATTAAAACACCTTACGGAATTATTGTAAATCCCATAACTAAAGATATTTACGTAACCGATGTTAAAAACTATATTTCACCCGGAACGCTTTATTGTTTCGATAAAAACGGAAAGCAGAAGTGGAATGTAAGCACCGGCGACATTCCGGCGCATATTGCTTTTATTGGAAAATATAAGTCTAATTTTTAAGTCGTCAGTTTCAATTAGCAACAATATTAAATCTTTAATTTTTTAAACCTTAAATAACATGAAAAAAAACAATTTTTTACTATTAGTTCTCCTTTTTTTTGCGGGAAGTCTTTTTCAACAAGCGTATGCTACGCTCAATCCCATAACCGGTAAAAGCGAATTGCAAGTAGCCACTTTTGATGATTTACCACTCGCGCCCGAAAGCTACTGGTATGGCGATACCGATGGCGAAACTGTTTTCTACAGCGGAAGTTTCTCTTTTACGAATACATACACTCCGATGTACTCCTCTTGGGGTGGTTTTGCCTACAGCAACCTAACCGCTACTGATTTTGACCCGACGCAATGGCTTACGCACCAATTTCGTTCCGCTACAGGTATTGGGGTTGAGGGCAGCGCAAATTATGCTGTAGCCTACGTATCCGATTTTAACAAAACTGAGATACAAGTGATGCATAATATAGATGAAGGAGACATTGTAGCAGGAGCTTACCTCACCAATGCAGCATACACTTTGAATAGCGCCCTCAATGGTGATGGCTATATGGGTGAGCCTTTTACACATGGTGATTATTACAAAATTATTTTTACCGGTAAAAATGTTGACGGAGCAACTACCTCAAGCGTGGAATGCTATTTGATTGATTACCGTTCCTCGCAAGCTGACGAACATTTTGCCCTTGACACATGGGAGTGGTTTGATTTAAGTGGGTTAGGCAAGGTGTCAAAAGTGGTGGTTACGGTCAAAGCTTCTCGTGAAAATCAATGGGGGTCTTTGCTTCCCACCTATTTTTGCATGGACAATTTTGGCGACAGCAAAAATGAGATCATTAACGTATCTTCGGTAATCTTAACGGAGCATAATATCAGCCTTAAAGAAGATGAAGCACACCAACTCACAGCTATTGTTCTTCCGGAAAATGCAACAAACAAAAATGTAACGTGGAAAAGTAGTGATGAAACGGTTGCTACCGTAAATGAAAATGGCTTGGTAACAGCTATTGCCGAAGGAACGGCAAATATTACCGTAATTACTGAAGATGAAGATTTTGAAGATCTATGTGCTGTTACCGTATTAAAGGTAAGAATAGATGTCTATGAGAAGAATATATGTAAAGTGTATCCTACTGCAACCACGGGGCTTATTCATATTGTTTTGCAAGAAATAACAACAGATCCTATTCAAATTATTGACATTTCAGGAAAAATATTACAAACGATCCGTTTACAATCATTAGAAAACACCATTGATATAAGCGCTTGTCCATCAGGGCTATATCTTATAAAAATAGGAAATCAAGCAATTAAAGTAATTAAAATATGAAAATAAAATCTGCGCAAATCTTATTAATCTGCGTCATCTGCGTGCTAACATCGCAAGCGCAATCGCCTTATATTCATAAAGTTTTCGATTACCGCCCGGCACCCGGACAATATGTTAACAAACTTCCTAAATATGAAGCTGGTAATACACACGAAGATATGATTCGAAAAGTAGAAGAAGCGATTGTGGGAAACAAAAAAGGGCTTGTAACACTCGGCGCGTATGGCGGTTATATTGTATTTGGATTTGACCACTTGGTAGAAAACAAACCCGGAAAATACGACTTTACGATTTGGGGGAATGCCTTTTACTCCAACCCTGCCCTTGCCGCCGGATCTTGCGAACCCGGAATTGTGATGGTTTCCTATGATGCAAATGGCAATGGCATTCCCGATGACCCTTGGTATGAGTTGGCAGGAAGCGAATATTACAAACTGGAAACCATTAAAAATTATGAAATCACATACTATAAACCCGATCCTGACAAAATTCCGACACCTCATCCTAATTTTCCGTTTCTTTCAGATACAAGCTATATAAAGTGGACTGACAATCAAGGAAACATTGGCTATGTGGCGCTTAATACCTCTCGTGAAGCACCTTATTATCCGCAATGGATTAATGATGAAACTTTGGGGTTTTCCGGCGCAAAATTGGCGAATAATGGTGTTGATGTAAACGGCACCGGTCAGTATGTGCAGTACGCCTATCCATGGGGTTATGCCGACAATCATCCCAATGGCAACATCCGCTCCCATTTCGATATTGGTTGGGCGGTAGATGAATACGGAAATAAAGTGCATTTGCCCGGCATCCATTTTGTGAAAGTTTATACCGGCGTAAATCAATATTGCGGCTTGTGGGGCGAAACCTCTACGGAAATCATGGGCGCCGAAGATTTTCATATTCAAGGAATTGATATTAATGCACTTACCGTACAAACAGATGCGCTTCCCGATGCACGAGTTTATTATGCGCAAGGAAAATTGCACTTGGAAAATTTTGATGGATGTTATTGCACTTTTTTTAATATTAACGGACAGATAATAAGCAGTTTTCAAAATATTTCTTCAAACAATATATATGAAACGAACTTGATCTCAGGAGTATATTTTCTAAAAGCTCAAAAACAAAATGCAGTTAAAATATTTAAACTCGTCATTTATTAAGATCTGATAACGAATTTTTAGAAAGAAAAAATATCTTTGCGCTCTAACCAACGACAAAGGGCTTTATGTTTAAAACAATTCTAAAAGACAGTTGGAAATACTTGCTATTGCTGTTACTAGTATGCTTTCCTCTTTTCCTACATCTTGATGCGCTTACTATCAGACTTTGGGATGAATCGCGTTTGGCAATCAACGCTTACGAAATGTATCACAATGGAGGCTACTTGATTCCAACTTTTGATGAAGCGCCCGACATGTGGAATACAAAACCTCCGCTCATGATATGGCTTCAGGTATTTTTTATGAAAATATTTGGGGTTAACGAATGGGCAATTCGCTTACCTTCGGCATTGGCAGCTTTGTTTACTTGTGCCATCTTAATGCTTATTTCCGTTCGGTATCTAAAAAAATTTTGGTTTGGTTTCATTTGCATCCTCGTATTGGTTACATCACGAGGATACGTAGGCTACCACGCCGCTCGAACAGGTGATTACGACGCATTACTCACACTTTTTCTAACATTAGGAAGTTTTTCTTTTTTTGCTTTCATCGAAAATTCAAAAGCAAAATATTTATATCTCTTTTTTATCTCAATGGCATTCGCTGTTTTAACAAAAAGTTCAGCGGCATTAATGATATTACCGGGATTTTTTATTTATACTGTCATCCAAAAAAAGCTACTTTTTGTATTGAAAAATAAACATTTTTATATCGGATTATTGCTTTTTATAATTTGTGCAGGCAGCTATTATGTTATGAGAGAAATGTATAATCCGGGCTACTTAAAAGCAGTGATAGAAAATGAATTCGGTGGAAGATTTTTTGATACAATTGAACATCATAAACGAGGATTTTGGTTCTATTTTGGAAATCTCTTTGATCATAGATTTATAATATGGGTGCTTTTTCTTCCTATTGGAATATATAAAGGACTCACAAATAAAGATAGCAGAATTAAAAAATTAACACTTTTTTCTTCCGTAACAGCTTTAACCTATTTTCTTGTAATATCTTCCGCACAAACTAAGCTATCCTGGTATGTGGTGCCCATGTATCCTTTCCTTGCGCTCCTCGTGGGAGTATGTATTTTCCACATTTTTTCATGGATAAAAGAGAAAACAAAACTTAAATATAAAGCGCTTCCTTACATTTTTTTAGTCATCATTTTTATTACGCCTTATAGCCTGATAATTAGCGCGATAACAAAGCCAAAAAAGTATCCATGGTTTGAAGATAAAAACGAAATCACTTACTATCTTAAATATGTGCTTCAAGGAAAAATACAAAACGATAACTTTACGGTTATTTACGATGGCATGTTTACCCATGGAAAATTTTATATGAATCTTTTACACGAGCAGGGTAAAAGTATTTTAGTAAAAAAACGAGACGGTATAAAAACTGGAGAGGTTGTTTTAATATCCCAAGATGAAGTTAAAAAGTTTTTAGATGAAAACTTTGAGTATATTACTTTAGAACAATTTCATAAAATTGGGCTTTATGAGATTGTTGCCGAAAAATAAAACTATCTTTGTGCCCTAAAATTTTTACTAATGGGCAAATTTATCATTCAAGGCGGCCACGAACTCAAAGGCGAAATCGTACCGCAAGGAGCTAAAAATGAGGCGCTACAAGTAGTTTGCGCCGTTTTATTAACACAAGAACCGGTAATCATCAAAAATGTACCCAATATTTTAGATGTAAAGCGACTTATTGAAGTGCTTATTTCTATGGGCGTGGAGGTTACGCAGCTTTCGGAATATGAGTACAAATTTCAAGCAAAAGATATTCATTTCGAATTTATTAAATCGGAAAAATTCATGCAGTTGGCAAGCGCCATTCGTGCTTCCATTATGACTATCGGACCGCTATTGGGACGTTTCGGGAAAGCTTACGCAGCTACTCCGGGAGGTGATAAAATTGGAAGACGTCCGCTAACCACTCATTTTGACGGTTTTTTTAAGTTGGGTGCTACATTTAGGCATATTGCAAAAGAAAATATTTATGAACTTTCTGCAAAAAACTTAACCGGAAGTTATATGTTGTTGAACGAAGCCTCCGTAACCGGCACCGCCAATATTGTGATGGCTGCGGCGTTAGCAAAAGGTAAAACCACCATTTTTAACGCCGCCTGCGAGCCTTATTTACTACAACTTTGCACTATGCTGAATAAAATGGGCGCAAAAATCAGCGGCATGGGCTCTAACTTATTAGTCATTGAAGGCGTAGAAACTTTGCACGGCTGCGAACACACCATTTTACCCGATATGATTGAAATTGGCAGCTTTATCGGCATGGCTGCGCTCAACCGCTCTGCCATTACCATTAAAAATTGCGCTTGCGAACATTTGGGACTCATTCCTTATACTTTTTCAAAATTAGGCATACCGGTGCAGCAAGTAAACGACGACATTGTCATTCCAAAAATAGAACGTTATGAAATTGAAAAACAATTAGATGGTTCCATTCTCACCATTAGCGATGCACCGTGGCCCGGCTTTACCCCCGATTTAATCAGTATTGTTTTGGTAACCGCCGTGCAAGCCAAAGGCAGCGTGCTCATTCATCAAAAAATGTTTGAAAGCAGGTTGTTTTTTGTAGATCATCTGCAAAATATGGGCGCACAAATCATTCTATGTGATCCGCATCGCGCTACTGTCATCGGATTAAACCACAAACAGCAACTTCGTGCTACGCGCATGAGTTCGCCGGATATTAGAGCCGGTGTGTCATTATTAATAGCAGCGTTATCTGCTGATGGCGAAAGCGTTATTCAAAATATTGAACAAATTGACAGAGGGTATCAGAATATTGTGGAGCGATTGAATGCGTTGGGGGCTAAGATTGTGAGGGAAGGGTGATAAGGCGAATGGTTTTGGCGTGTGGATTGGGTATGTCTAATAGTTAGAGGCAATTTTGGGAAATATGTCCCCGTGTGAACATCAACATTCGGAATATTGAAACAGATTTTGTACAATTTTTTTTGACCACCTATAATTGATAGACATAAAAAACTATTTTTTGCGAAAGTTTAAAAAATAGGCATTAAAAAATACAAAAGGAGATAAATATATGGAATGGATTTGGAGTAATAAAGATTGGATTTTTAGTGGTATTGGTGTTGCACTTATAGCATCTTTAATTACTTTAGCAAGATATTGGATTCGAAAAAAAAATCTAAAAAAACAGAGAAGCAAAATAATGCCGGGTAGCCCCATAGGCATTCAAAGAGCTACCCTCATTGCAGGTATTATCATAACAATACTGATTGCAATATTTGCTTTATTTTTTTTACATAAAGCAAATGAAGTTGAAACTGATACTCTCACAGAAATACAAGCATACTATATCGCTTATTGTATTCAACATGAAGACTTCATCACAGAAAATTTTGAAAAATACAAAGACTATTTAATTATTTTAATGTTACATCTTGCCGAAGATTCTTATAATGAAAAACAACCAATTAAAAAATCTAACCCTACTGCAACAGCAAGGATCAAAAGGGAGCCTGTTTTTTATGATTTATGGTATGAGCTGCCCAGTCTTGATGATTGTTACTATGATACTGATATAGAACACTATCTTAGATGTTTTCTATTAGGAATTGACAATGGCATTATCGTAGAACTATCAAAACTTTACACTGAAAAATATTTAGAAGGTATTAACTCTTATATTTTGGACGGATATTTATTTGTAGAAGATGAAGGCAAAGAGAAGCTTGTTAAAGAATATCCAAAAATTTACGAAGAGATTAATATTACAGCAAAATGAAACTGTTCCCAACGAACATAACCGTTGCACAACCCTGGTATTTTAATCAAAATTTCTGATTTTTCAAAAAAAAAAGACTTCAAAATAGTCTTTCTAATCAATGGTTGCTTCTTTTCGTTTTATGCGAAAACACCTAAAATAATTTTTTATAAAAACCACTTTACCACTTGACAAACGATATTTCAGAATATATATTTGCAGCAAAATTGAAACGAGAAATTACCAGAGAAAGCAAACTTTATTTTCACCTTATATAAACATTAAAACACCTTAGTAGCAGCAATATAACACTCCTAAACCTAACCTTATTACCTTCTTCAAAAACTATATTATGCAAATCGAATACAACAACCTCTACATCCACTTCGTGTTTACAACATTTAACCGAACAAAAATTATTCTCGAAAAACACCGTCAACGCATCGAAAAATATATTACCGGAATTATTAATAATAAAGGATGTCACTTGTATTACATTTATGCTAACCCCGAACACGTACATCTTCTTGTTTCTCTTAATCCGAAAATTGATCCGGAAAGTTTGGCGACTACAATTGCAGAAAGTTCAGAGCGGTTTATTAATGAAAACAAATTATGTACCGGATATTTTAATTGGCAGCAGTCTTGTTCTGCCTTTTCCGTATCCAAAGGGGAGGTAGATAAGGTTTGTAAATATATCATGAATCAAAAAGGACATCACAAAACGGTTGATTATGCTCAAGAATATGAAACATTTCTAAAGTTTTATCAGCAGACAATTAATATTCAAAAAAATAAAGTAATAAGGTAAGTCTTTAGAGATTATATCGCTGCTACTAAGGTGTTTTAATGTTTGTATAAGATAAAAATAAGGTTTTGGGTTTTGTTTTCTTAGTTTCTAAAAAACGCATAAAACAAGAGCACAATGAAGGTTAAGAAAACCGCGTCACCTGCGTACCCCTGTCACTTTCGTCTTCGAATAAAACCATTTCCCCATCCTCTCCTCACTCCAAGATTGCGTAATCTTAACAAAAAAGTACATCACAATTAAGGTAAAAATAAATCGGAACACAAACACTCCCGAAATTCGGGCGCCAATGGCAATCATAATTAAAGAATCTTCTATTATGCTGTGAGATAATGACATTAACATTAAAGCATACGTAACATTGCGTCGCTTCAATTGAGTTTGTTTTACTTCATTGATAATTAAACCTCCACCGTAGGCTAATCCCAGCGTCATACCAATAACTGTAATCGGAATCACTTCTTTTTCAATGCCTAACAACCTCAGCACCGGATAAAACCACCGGTTTATTTTTTCGATAACTCCCACACGTTTTAATATGTCAATTATAATAATTAATCCTGTAATGTAGCAAAAAACGAAAGCGTAGTTTTTCAGTTCGCTGAGCGCCCAAGCCCACCAAGTTGCTTTTTCTGAAATCATTACAATTTTATCTATGCCGCTTGGAATGTCTTGATAGATATTTAAAATGTTATAGATATGATAGAGTATAACACCTGCAATAAATCCGAATATGAATCGGAACAAAAATGCGGAACCTGCTTTTACTCCTGCTTTTTGTGTAATGGCTAATTCAATGGGCAGTGTGTGAGCAATTAAAATGATAGTGGACAATACTGTAACTTGAGCCACCGTTAATTCCATGCCGATGGAGAAGAAAGCGATAAGTCCGGCGTAAATATTGCCAATCATTGCGGAAGCCCAAACCAATCCCATTTCGCCGGGCAGTCCCATTACGCTCATTAAGGGCGCCAAAGCATCGCCGATATATACAATTAACCCTGTTTCCTGCAATATTTTAACCAAAATAGAAACGGGTATCATAATTTTGAAAATTTTGATACTCGTAGTAATACTTTGACTAAACCAACCTTTAATAATTGATGTTATTTTCATATTGTCATTTCGAGCGTAGCGAGAAACCTTGAACTATACGCGTCTGTGAATTAGTCCGTTAAATTGCGCTGTGCAGGTAAGATTTATTTCATTGATACACACGTGTTCAGGTAAAGAAAGGACATATTCAACCACGTTGGCAACATCGTCGGCAATTAGTGGTGTAAAACCTTCATACACTTTACAGGCACGTGTTTTATCGCCGTGAAAACGCACAATAGAGAAGTTCGTTTCTGCGGCGCCCGGAGAAACATGCGTTACCTTAACATTATGCGGTAATAAATCCATTCTTGTGCCTTGTGAAAGCGCCAACACCGCATGTTTGGTAGCGCAATACACATTTCCTCCCGCATAAACCTCTCTACTTGAGATAGAACCGATATTTATAATATGCCCTGATTTTTTAGCCACCATGATAGGAGATATTAAACGGGTCATATAAAGCAATCCTTTAATATTTGTATCAATCATGCGCTCCCAAGCTTCATAACAACCTTGGTCAATGGTGGTTAATTCTACTGCCAAGCCAGCGTTATTAATTAGCACATCAATATCTTTAAAATCTTCGGGAATCGAATCTACGGCTTTTTCGCAGGCGGACAAGTCTCGCACATCAAAAACCAACGGCAACACCTTAGAGGATGTGTGTGCAGTAATAAAGTTACAAACTTCATCTAAATGAGTTTTATTTCTTCCTGTTAATATGAGTTTTATGTTTTGCTTGGCAAGCGTTTTAGCGATGGCTTCGCCGAAACCTCCGGAAGCGCCTGTAATAAGGATGGTTTTCATAATGATTGGTATTAGAGGGTTAAAAAGCAGAAGGGAGAAAGGAGGAAGTAGAAAGAAAAAAAGCCACTTACCTAATTTGCAGATAACTGACTTTCTTTTTGCGGTCCGGACGGGACTCGAACCCGCGACCCCGTGCGTGACAGGCACGTATTCTAACCAAACTGAACTACCGAACCGTTTTTGTTTGGGACGGCAAAAATATGAAATTTTTGATATCAACAATTCAAAGGAATATTTTTTTCGAAAATTAGCCTCTTCTCTTGTGAATATCAGAAGAATCCCACGATTGATGCTTCAATTCATCGTGTATGGTGCGAACCATCATGAGGAATATATCTAATTTATTATCAACAAACCAGCGAATAGCGAGATCATCCTTTCTGCACGCCGCGGCAAAAATGGACAAAAAATCCAACTTGTTTTTTTGAAGCCATTCTATCGCATTGGCTTCACCGTCAATAGCGTTGCTTAATACGCCAAGTTCAGGATAATCGCTTTTTAGCAGCCAGTGCAACGCATTGGTATCGGAATGGACTGCTGCGGAGAAAGCTGCCAATTCAGGATAGCCGTTTTGAAATAAAAAATCGGCAAACTCGGTGTCGCCTTTTAAGCTCTCGTTTAAGGCAAGCAAAATTTTGGGATCGTAATCGGTAAGGCTGTGTGGCATAATTATCTTTTATGGTTGCAAAAGTATTAAAAAGTTTGAACCATGATTTTCATAAGATTTTCATGATTTGCAAGATTATAATGTATAATTAGCTAAATAAATCTTATAAATCATGAAAATCTTATGAAAATCATGGTTCAAGACAAAAAACCATATTTTCGCGAATAATTAAAATTAAAAGCATATAGATAACATTTATGGGTTTCTTTTCATTTTTTTCAAAAGACAAAAAAGAAGAACTGAATCAGGTTCTTGAAAAATCGAAAGAGAATTTCTTTCAAAAATTAGCCAAAACCGTAGTCGGAAAATCTAAGGTAGACGATGAGGTTTTAGATAATTTAGAAGAGATTTTGATTGCTTCCGATGTAGGTGTTGAAACAACATTAAAAATTATTGACCGCATCGAAGCGCGTGTTTCTCGCGATAAATACATCAGTACAAGTCAATTAAATGCGATTTTGAAAGAAGAGATTGTTGATTTGTTGATGGATAACAACGCGGATAATTTAGCAGATTTTGAACTTCCCAAAAGCGATTTGCCTTATGTAATCATGGTAGTAGGCGTAAACGGCGTGGGCAAAACAACCACCATTGGAAAATTAGCACATCAATTCAAGAAAAAAGGCTACAATGTAATGTTAGGCGCTGCCGATACGTTTCGGGCGGCTGCCGTAGATCAGTTGGAAATTTGGGCGGAAAGAGCAGGTGTATCGATTATCACACAAAAAATGGGCGCCGATCCCGCAGCGGTGGCTTACGATAGTGTAGCCTCCGCCATTTCGCGAAAAGCCGATGTGGTGATTATTGACACGGCAGGTCGTTTGCACAACAAAATCCCGTTGATGAAAGAACTTTCAAAAATTAAAAACGTGATTCAAAAGCAAATACCGGACGCACCTCATGAAATATTATTGGTTTTAGACGGCTCTACCGGACAAAACGCCATTGAACAAGCGCGTCAATTTACGGCAGCAACAGAAGTGAATGCACTGGCTATTACAAAATTAGACGGAACCGCAAAAGGAGGCGTAGTGATTGGTATTTCCGACCAGTTTAGCATTCCTGTAAAATATATTGGTGTGGGTGAGAAAATTGAGCAGATCCAGGTATTTAATCGTGGGGAGTTTATTGATTCTTTGTTTCCGGAGGATTGATGGTTTGGTTGGGTGAAAAAGGAAAGGAGTGTGTATATTTATATGCTAAGCGCAAATAGTGAACAGTAACCAAAGAAAGCATTGAAATTTTGACACTTAAAACAAGTAAGGCAAGACACTCGCGAAGCCGCAAGAGCGAGATTATGAATAATAGTCTGTCAAAGGAACGGACTTTAAATTAATAAAAAATGAGAAACACAATTAAAATTTTTGGGTTAGCAATGTTATTAATCTTTACAGTACCGCAAGCGTACAGCCAAAAATGCAAGTATGATTTTGACAAAACAGATCCGTTTACAGGCGAAAGCGGTAAAGGAATCACTGTAAAAATTAACAATTGGTTTTTTTTCGGATTTAATAAAATTGGCAGTAATTATGATTTAGGCTTGCTTGCAGCTCTTTCTTATACGGAAAATTCGATGAAAGGAGACTCTATCATATTAAGAGTTGTAAACGAACAAAACCCCAATGGAACCTTGCTTACACTGTATTCTGTTGCTGATGTTAAACCTACATTACAAGCTGCTACTAAGGCTCAATATTACTATTCTACTGGATCTGCAACAAGTACATTGTACGGTAGTTATAGGATAAAGTATGAAATTACAAAACAACAATTAGAGTTGTTATCAAGTGGCTTAGTTACTGATATAAGGTTATATATAGGAGGTAAAGATTTTTACGTTCTTGATATCAAGAAAAAAGTAAGTGAAACACTTCGACAAGCTGTAGTTTGTATTTTGCGATAACTACTCGTATTGACAAATTTAAAATTGCATCGTTAGATAATGAAGTGGGTATAATCGGGTTGTTACGTTTTTTGCAACTTGGGAAAGTTTAATAAGAGTTTGAAAATGAATAGAAAAATTATCGGTCTGATTTTCCTCCTTTCCGCCCTTGGCGTGTCGGCTCAAACCACAGATTCCGCAAGGTTAGATTACACAGCAATTTTCAAACACAGTATGGGTGCTGATGTGGCATCGGCTTTGAAATTATTGCCTGATGATACCGCTAATTTATCCCAAAGAGATAGGGATTTTGTTGAAAATTTCAGAAAGCGATTTGCATTCGAATATGACAAAAGCGATTTTCGAGAAAAACACAGCTCCGAAATTGATTCTTTGCTTTATATTTTTGCTGATTATTGGCGAACTTCTTTGTTAAATCCGGGCAAAAATATGGATGCTATTCTTTGGAGGAACGTGGTGGCGTATTTTCAGAGAACAATGCAGCCGGAAGATGGTAAGCGTATAAATTTTGCCAATAGGAATCATTATTTTCGTAAATACATCAGTAGCAAAAATTTGTATTCAATCAATAGAATTGGCAAAACCGGAAGGTTGTTAGATTTAAAAGTATGGAAAAATCAAACGGACACCATTTTTACCATTGATTTGTATGATGAACAACTTCAAACATACGTGGTTTTAATGGACAATTTTATCACTTTGGGTTGGATGGAATACGCAACGCTCGGGCAACGTCATTCGGGAGGCTGGGCAAAACGAGAAGGTGTGTTTTGTGTGGCAAGTGTGTATGATTTGGAAAGTGAAAATTTCTCAGTCAACTTTTTATCCCACGAAGGCAGGCATTATAACGATTACAAACAATTTCGATCTCCCGGATTGCGAGGCACTGACTTAGAGTATCGCGCCAAATTAACCCAATTAAGTTTAGCTCAAACAACACTTTTCGGTTTATTAGGTCATTTTATAGCTTTTTCGAATAAAACTTCCGCTGATCCCCATCAGCGAGCCAATTATGCAGTTATTAGTAACTTGTCGAAAGCCCTGTTCAATAGCGATTTCGAAAGTGATATTGAACAATGGAAAACAAAAAGTGTTGAAGAAATCAATCAGGCGGCATATTCGGCTCTTAAAGCAAATACGAAAAAATTAAGCCGATGGCACACTCGGTTTTTTAGGCAAGTGCAAAGGATTTAATAAAAATCAAAAGCACTGCCTATAATTAGCGGTTTGGCGAAATAGCGTTCGCACGCCGCCGAAACAATAAGGAAACAATAGTCATCACGCCGACAGTTTTTGGTTCGCCATTTCTTAACAATTGTTATCGTTTTTATGGAACGTTTTTAATTTTTTTGCAGCGTTAAACACGTAAATGCAATATCTTATGAACAAATTATTTGTATTGGTAACTGCCCTTGTAGTTTCGTTTTCCGCAATGGCACAAACATCTGCAAGAGCGGGACAAAACCAAGCTTCCACACAAACGAGACCATCTCAAACAGCTTCAACAATAAGGCAAAATCAACCCGCTGCAGAAGCCAAACAAGACACTGTCGCAAGAGCCAGAAAGTCTTGTGCCGACTGGGTTGCCGATGGAAAGTGTCCGAAAGCAAACGAAGGTGGACGTTGCTCCGACCACAAAGCATCAGGAAAATGTCCGAGAATAGAACCAAAAAAATCTACCAAAGGAAAAATCGAATGAACAAAATATTTTGCCAATGTTCACGAGTTGTTGTCCGGCTTGGGTGCGTTTTGTAAAGTTGTTTTACCCAAATCTTAGGAGAACACAAGTTGAATGTTGCAGTTGTTCACGGCATTAAGAATGTAAAATCGTTCATTGATGCACTTCAAAATAGAACACAAAAATTCGATTTGAGTTGCGATAACCCGCAAGTTCAAGCTATTTATAACGAATTTCTGGGTTATCCTCTTAGTGAAAAGGCAAAAGAGCTTTTACACATAAAAAGATAAATTTTCGTTAATTTATTAATGAAATAGATATTGGGACAAACCTGTTGCTAACGAGCATATTTCCAAAATTGCTGCCTTACCTTGCGGGATAGATATTTGTGTATTTTTACAGTCGTTGTTCGCGCTGATAATGTGTTGAAAAACAGCAATTTTTGAAACATGCCATCACATTATCTGCTATACGGACAGTACGCGACGAAAAAAACAAAAACGAATAAAAAATCAAAAATATAAACCGTTCAAAAGGACATAAAATTTAATGAATATGGCAGAAAGAATTAAAAAACAGATTTCGAGCAAAACGCTTTTGTGCAAAATTGCTCTTGTAATGCTAATGGGATTTTCGCTGATTGCATGCAACAAACAACCCATAGAAAAAAAAGTGTCCGGAACGGTAACAGCAGAAGCGAATGGCATTATTACATTTAAATACTCGCGTCAAAGTAGCAATTCTCCCAATACCTGTACGTTTACAACCAATTTGCCGGCTCCCAACGACCAATTCGTTCTTACCATTACTTCCGGTAATACGGCTGGGGATAAAGTGATAGAAGGTTTAACAGCAGGACAGAAAGTAGAATGGACGGCTAAAGTGAAAGGCAATCCACTTAACCATGGCAGTGGGAATTTTGTTCATATCATCAATGATTGATGTATTATTCAACTATTTACCAATCGCCTGTCGGTGCAATTACACTTGCATGTGACAACAACAATCTTATCGGGTTGTGGAATGAGGGGCAAAAATATCACGGTGATACTCTATTTGAAAAAATGACAGAAAACAACGATATATCTATATTTGACAATACGAAAAAATGGTTAGACAGATATTTTGCAGGTAAAAAACCTGTCATTTCCGAATTGCCGTTAGCTCCCATCGGTGGCGAGTTTCGGCAAGAAGTGTGGCGTATTTTGTGTGAAATCCCATACGGTGAAATTATTACATACGGCGACATTGCAAAAAAAATGGCAGCGAAAATGAATAGAAAAAGCATGTCAAGTCAAGCAGTGGGCGGAGCTGTCGGGCATAACCCTATATCCATTATTATCCCTTGTCATCGAGTTGTAGGTTCCAATGGCAGTTTGACGGGTTATGCAGGAGGCATTAGCATAAAAGTAAAATTGCTTGAATTGGAGGGCGTTGATGCGTCCCGATTGTTTGTTCCTGCAAAGGGGACGGCGCTCTAAGAAACTTCAAAATGGAGAAACAGTATTTTGAAGAGCCTCTTACTCAAAAATGAAAACTTAAGCTGCCAAAATTCGAAAATCCTTCCAAATTCCAACCTTCCATTTTTTACATTTTTCCAAAAATTGCATTTTTTAAAATAAAAATTGCTTGTTTTTCGATTTTTTGTACATTTCCAACATTCTGAATGTAAGGAAAATAGTTTTATATTAGCCGACAAAAACAAACCATTTAAATAACTTCTTATGTTCAATTTCACACGCGGAGAACGAATCGCCGCAATCATCTTGCTCCTCATCATTATCATACAATTGTTGTTTTCCACTTTTTATGAGGCACGTTCTTCAAAAAATGCTGATCTTAACGAATTCAAAGAATTGATAACCCAATTTGAAATACGCCAATTGTTTTTGGAAGATTCTATTGAAAATGCGCGAAAAGAATACTATGCCAATAGGTATCAACAAAATAGAAGAGAGTCTTATTCATATGATTCTTCACGAAATAGAAATAATGCCCCTTTTGAAAAACAAGAGAAAAAACCTCAATATGCGATTATAAAATTGGAATTAAATAAATGTGATACTTCGGAGATTGTAGTCGTGCCGCAATTTGGCAGTAAACGTGCCCAAAAACTGGTGGAATACCGCGAAAAGTTAGGAGGTTTTTACGCTTTTGAACAAGTAAAAGAGATCTACATTCTTCAAAATATTGAGGTAGATTTTTTGAAGAAATATTTTACGTTAGACGTCTCATTAATTCACAAAATAAATATTAACTCCGCCACATACAGAGAATTGGTGACGCATCCCTACATTGACGCCTACTTAGCCAAACTTATTATCAATTACCGTGAAAAAAACGGAAATTTCACCTCCATGGAAGAGGTACAAAAAGCTACGAACGCTTACCGGGAATTGATCGAAAAACTACAGCATTATATTGAATTCTAAATTTCTGCGTTATTTAAAAATCTACATGAATATTAATCATTAACCACTAAAAACTGTTACTTTGCATTGCAGTACTATCTTATAATATTATGAAAAAAATATTTATCAAACTTCTTGCAGTTGCGCTATTATTGACAACTGTAGCCATTGCTTGCAAAAAAGAACCTGTTCAAGGTGTAATAATTGATAGCTCATCATTAATTATTGTTGGCGAAACGGTAACCTTAACACCAACCTTTGTTCCGTCTAATGCTCACAACAAAAAGGTGAGTTGGAAAAGCAGTAATCCAAATATTGCTACTGTAGATAATGGCAAAGTAACCGGAAAAGCAGTGGGTAACGCAACGATTAAAGTGATTACAGAAGATGGTGGAAAAACTGCTACATGCCTTGTAACCGTTATTCAACCCATTGAACCGGAAGAGATGATATGGGTAGAGGGTGGAACGTTTATGATGGGTTGCACCGATGGCGATGATGAATGTTTTTTTTCTTATGAGTTTCCGAGACATGAGGTTACATTAAGCGGTTTCTACATTTCCAAGTATGTGGTAACCAAAAAAGAATGGATAGCTACTTTGGGATCTAGCGCCTTGAATGAAACAGAAAATAATCTTCCTGCCATTGCGCGTTGGGGCGATACTCAATTATATATCAACAGCTTAAATGCTCTTACAGGTAAAAACTATCGTTTGCCTACAGAAGCGGAGTGGGAATACGCAGCGCGCGGAGGAAACAAAGGGGTAGCTAACAACCATAAATATAGTGGCAGTAATAACCTTAGTGAAGTGGCTGATATCTATGCTAATAATTATTATCCTGTTGGACAAAAAAAACCTAACGAATTAGGAATTTACGACATGAGTGGAAATATTTTTGAGTGGTGCAGCGATTACTACAGTGATTACACAGATGTACCTCAAATAAATCCTACGGGACCTGTAGTAGGTAACAACGAACACATTGTGCGTGGGGGTGCCTTTTGGGCTGCTTCATTTTTCTCTCGTATTTCACATAGGGGAGTTACAGTAGACTATGCCCGTCACGGTTTTCGCCTCGTACATCCTTAAAGGAATGTTTGCAATATTATTATGATTAACAAGAATAAAAAAAATCACATTTAAAATACTATGGCTTTACTAAAAAATAAAATAATCCTCAGCCTGCTTTCCGGAGCACTGCTGTGGCTTTCATGGTATCCGAACGGCTTTACTTTTTTAATTTTCATTGCTTTTGTACCGCTGTTTATTTTAAGCGATAAACTTTTCGAAAATAAAAAAGGAATTGCTTTTTGGCAAGGTATTTGGGCTTCTTTTCCGGCATTTTTGATATGGAATACCGGCGTTACTTGGTGGATTTGGAACATTACGCCTCCCGGCGCTGTAGCCGCTATTGTGCTAAACTCCTTTTTTATGAGTTGTGTGTTTGGGGCATGGCATTGGATTAAAAAGTCGAATCTTCCGAAAATTACAATTCCGCTGGTTTTCATTGCGTTTTGGTGTTCGTGGGAGTTTTTGCATTTGCAGTGGCAAATTACTTGGCCCTGGCTAAACCTTGGAAATGTGTTTGCTGTACATCCGAAATTGGTACAGTGGTATGAATATACCGGTACTTTTGGGGGAACAATTTGGGTGTTGGTGGTTAATTTTTTGGTTTATTCTCTTTTTCAGCACAGAGAACCACAGAGAACCACAGAAAACCACAGAGAAAATCTGTTTAATCTGCGTCATCTGCGTGCTAAAAAAACTTTGATAACGCTTATACTCATTATTATAACACCCATACTCATTTCACTTATCATTTATAAAACTTATACTATAAAACGAGAAAACGGCATTGAAGCAGTTATCGTGCAACAAAATATTGATCCTATTACGGAGCAATTCGAAAAGTCGAATTTTGAGCTGGCAGAATTGATTATTCAAACCGCTGCTCCTAAACTTACTCCCAATACTGCACTTTTAGTATCTTCAGAATCAACCTTATCATCCACTATTAATGAAGAGCAGCTTTTTAATTTGGATATTTACCCTAATGCCGCATTTCAATTATTTGATGCATTATTTCAAGAATATCCACAGCTGAATATCATTTTGGGATTATCCACTGTAGCCATTTTCGATACAAAAGTTACGCCTACCGCACGCGAATATTACGATGGTTTTATAGAATACTACAACACAGCATGCTTATATAACTTGGATACCATTGAGTTATACCGCAAATGCAAGTTAGTTCCGGGCGTAGAAAAAATGCCTTACCCTAAAATTTTCGGATTTCTCGAAAATTTAGCGATTGATTTGGGCGGCACCAGCGGTTCGCTCGGCATCGACTCGAAACAAAGGGCTTTTACAGTAACTACAAATCAAGGGGTTATAAAAGTGGGCGCGCCTATCTGTTATGAATCTATTTTCGGCGAGCTTTTTTCTCGCTTCGTAAAAAACGGCGCCCAACTTATGTGCGTAATTACCAATGATGCTTGGTGGGGGAACACACCCGGGCACAAGCAACATTTTGAGATGAGCAGGTTGCGTGCTATTGAAACCCGCCGCTACATTTTACGTGCTGCCAATACAGGAATTTCCGGTTTTATTGATCCGCTCGGAAATGCACATCAAAAAACGGAATATGAAGTACGAACTGCTATTGTTCAAACAGTTTATCCTAATAATGAAATTACTTTTTATACAAAACACGGCGATTACTTAGCGAGAATTATGCTGGCGATTGCAGCTTTAATATTTCTGTTTGTAGTAGTTATAAAATGTAACAAAATGGTAACATCTTAATAGAGCATTGCCCCATTTTTTTCTTATATTCGCGCCACGAAAAAGTATATATCAAACATATTATAAATACCTTAATTTTACAAAGTTATGGCAGAAAAAAAATTCTTATCCTGCGATGGAAACTACGCAGCAGCCCACGTGGCTTACATGTTTAGCGAAATAGCCGCTATTTATCCTATTACCCCAAGCTCAACTATGGCGGAATATGTGGACGAATGGTCGGCTTACGGACAAAAAAATATTTTCGGAGAACCCGTAAAAGTTGTCGAAATGCAATCGGAAGCCGGTGCGGCAGGCGCTGTACACGGCTCTTTACAAGCCGGTGCGTTAACCTCTACTTTCACCGCTTCTCAAGGATTATTGTTAATGATCCCGAATATGTATAAAATTGCCGGTGAGTTACTTCCGGGCGTATTCCACGTTTCGGCGCGCTCTTTGGCAGCACAGGCATTGTCTATTTTCGGCGATCACTCCGATGTGATGAGCACGCGTCAAACCGGCTTTGCCATGTTGGCAACCGGATCTGTGCAAGAAATTATGGATATTGCTCCCGTAGCGCACCTTGCCGCTATTAAAGCACGCATGCCGTTCTTGCATTTCTTTGATGGTTTCAGAACTTCGCACGAAATGCAAAAAGTGGAAGCCGCTGATCAAGAAAAAATTAAAAACTTAATAGACTATAAAGCACTACAAAGTTTCAGAGACAATGCTTTAAATCCTGAGCATCCTGTAACACGCGGTACGGCTCAAAATCCGGATATCTATTTCCAAACACGTGAGTTACAAAATAAATATTATGATGCACTTCCTGATATTGTAAATGAATATATGGAAGAAATGAGCAAAATTACCGGTAGAAAATATGCTCCGTTTACTTACTACGGTGCCGCCGATGCTACCGATGTGGTAATTGCTATGGGTTCTATTACAAGCACTTTGAAAACCGTTGTGGATAAATTAAACGCAGAAGGTAAAAAAACAGGGTTAATCTCTGTGCATTTGTATCGTCCGTTTTCCGCAAAATATTTATTCAATGTATTGCCGAAAACTGCGAAAAAAATCTGTGTTTTAGACAGAACGAAAGAGCCGGGTGCCAACGGAGATCCTTTATATATGGATGTTGTGGAAGTATTTTTCCAATGTCCTTGCAACGAAAAACCGTTAATTATCGGCGGTCGCTACGGATTGTCTTCAAAAGACACGACTCCCGCGATGATGGTATCTGTTTTCAATAATTTAGCATCAGCTCAACCTAAAAATCAATTTACTATAGGTATAAATGATGATGTTACACACAAATCGTTACCGCTACTTCCTGAAATTTCCGTATTACCGAAAGGCACTTACGAAGCTAAATTCTACGGCTTAGGTGCAGATGGTACGGTAGGCGCAAACAAAAACTCTATCACCATTATTGGAGATAATACCGATAAATATTCGCAGGCTTATTTTGCTTACGATTCTAAGAAATCGGGTGGTTTTACTTGCTCGCACTTGCGTTTCGGAGATGAGCCTATTTTAGCGCCTTATTTGGTGGGAACTCCCGACTTTGTTGCAGTTCACGTGCCTTCATATTTGGAAAAATACGACACATTAAAAGGTTTGAAAAAAGGTGGCACATTATTATACAACTCATTATGGGATGTAGAAGAAACCAAAAAACGTTTGCCCGATTACGTGAAAAAATATTTGGCTGAAAACAACATCAGCATGTATATTATCAATGCTACGGAGTTGGCTGAGAAAATTGGTTTGGGCAACAGAACCAATACTATTTTGCAATCGGCATTTTTCAAAATTTCTGAGGTAATTCCTTACGAATTAGCGGTTAAAGAAATGAAGAAAGCGATTGATAAAACTTACGGAACTAAAGGCGAAAATGTTGTAGCTATGAATTATGCTTCTGTGGATGCCGGCGGCGCCGTAACCAAAGTAGAAATTCCGGCTGAATGGGCGAAAATTGAAGTAAAAAAAGCGCCTGATACTCGCGAAATTCCTGAGTTTATTAAGAATATTGTAGAGCCTATGACGGCGCAAAAAGGCGATAACCTTCCGGTGAGCGCGTTCTTGGGCTATGAAGACGGCACTTTCCCTGCAGGAACAACGGCTTACGAAAAACGCGGTATTGCCGTACACGTTCCCAAGTGGATTCCCGAAAACTGTATTCAGTGTAACCAATGTTCATTTGTGTGCCCTCACGCTGCTATTCGTCCTTATTTATTGAATGAAAAAGAATTAGCAGGTTGCCCCGGTAAACCGGCTACTTTGAAGGCTATCGGCAAAGAGTTTGAAGGTTTGCAATACCGCATGCAACTCTCTCCGTTAGATTGTTCGGGTTGCGGCAACTGTGCCGATGTTTGTCCGGCGAAAACCAAAGCGTTAGAAATGGAATTCTTAGAAACCCAAATGGAAGAGAAAGCACGTTTCGACTATATGGAAAAACATGTGGCTTATAAAGACAATTTAATTAACAAAGGAGCAAATGTGAAAAATTCACAATTTGCACAACCTTTATTTGAGTTCTCAGGCGCATGTATCGGTTGCGGTGAAACACCTTATATCAAAACTATTACGCAATTATTCGGCGAGCAAATGTTGGTTGCCAACGCTACCGGATGTTCTTCTATCTATGGTGGTTCGGCTCCTGCAACGCCGTATTGTAAAAATAAGAAAACAGGCTTCGGGCCGGCTTGGGCAAACTCTCTATTTGAAGACAATGCCGAATACGGTTTCGGTATGGCGCTTGCAACCAATCAAATGCGCAGCAGAATTGAGCGCCTGATGAAAGAGGCTATTGAAACATGCGATAACTGTAGCAGTGAATTGAAAAAGTTATTCCAAGAATGGATTGACAATAAAAACAGCACAATTGAGACACAACGTATTGCTAATCAAATTATTCCATTAGCAGAAAAATCTAATTGTGTATATTGCAAACAGATTATGGGATTGAAGCAATATTTAGTGAAAAAGTCACAATGGATCTTTGGCGGCGACGGTTGGGCATACGACATCGGCTTTGGCGGTTTGGATCACGTGATCGCTTCCGGAGAAGATGTGAATATTTTAGTGATGGACACCGAGGTTTATTCTAACACCGGCGGTCAATCTTCTAAAGCAACCCCGGCAGGCGCAGTGGCAAAATTTGCTACATCAGGTAAAAAAATCCGTAAAAAAGACCTTGGCGTAATTGCCGCTTCTTACGGATATGTTTACGTAGCACAAGTAGCTATGGGCGCATCGCAAACGCAGTGGTTCAAAGCGTTGAAAGAAGCTGAAGCTTACAACGGACCTTCTATCATCATTGCATACTCACCTTGTATTGCCCACGGATTAAAATTGGGTATGGGTAAAACGCAATTTGAGCAACAATTGGCGGTAGAGTGCGGTTACTGGCACTTATGGAGATACAACCCCGAATTGGAAGAAAAAGGCGAAAATCCGTTCATCCTCGACAGCAAAGAACCGGATTGGAGCAAATTCCAAGACTTCTTGAAATCGGAGGTACGTTATGCTTCATTAATCGGCACATTCCCCGAAGAAGCGAAAGAATTATTCAAAGCTTGCGAAGATAATGCCAGATGGCGTTATGAGCAGTATAAAAAAATGGCGCGTTAATAATTTAATTGCGAATTAAAAATAAAGCCGGCGGTTTTTAAATAAATCGCCGGCTTTTATCTTTTTCCTGATCCCGATGCTTCTAAAATTAAAATCTCTGTTCGGCGATTTTTGGCACGATTTTCTTCCGTATCATTAGGCGCAATGGGGCGTTCCTTTCCGTATCCTTTAAAAGATAAACGATTGGCATCTATACCGTTGTCAATTAAATAACGATAAACGGTTTGTGCTCTTTCCATCGAAAGTTTTTGATTATAGGTATCCGAGCCCTGATTGTCGGTATGTCCGCTGATTTCTATTTTAACCGTTTCATTTTTAATTAAATAATTTAACAAACGTTGCAATTCGGGATAAGAGTTGGGCAAGAGATTCGATTGTGCAAATTCAAAAAAGAGGTTGGGTAAAATGAAAGTTTCTCCCGGTACTAAGGTTGCTAAGACATCAATAAGGGTTGATGTAGTATCTTTATTCTCCGTTTTTTCTTCGGTAAATAATACCGGTTCCGGGCGCAACGATTCTTCCAACTCAAAACAATAGATATCCAATCCGCCAAACCCGCCCGGTCTATTGGAAGCAAAATAAGCTACGTTGCCTTGTGCATTGATAAAAATTCCTGATTCATCTTGAAATGAATTGATGGGATAGCCCAAATTTACGGGTTTACTCCAATTTCCATCGGATTGCATTTTGCTGTAAAACAAGTCTCTTCCACCCATTCCCAAATGTCCGTCGGAAGCAAAATAGAGTGTTTTTTGATCGAAATGGATGAATGGGGAAATCTCATCATATGGCGTGTTAATCACGTTTCCTAAATTAACAGGATCGGTAAAAACGCCTTCGGAGATCATCTCGGTCTTCCAAATATCCATGCCACCGTATCCGCCCGGACGGTTCGAGGTAAAATAGATGGTTTTTCCATCCGCTGCTATGGAAGGTTGAGATTCCCAATACCTTGTGTTTACTTTCGGACCACAATTTTTGGGCTTCGACCAGCCGTCTCCCTCTCGTTTCGACCAGTAAATATCGCAACTGCCATATCCAAATTCAGCGCCGCAAATAGTGAAAAACAAATAGTTCCCATCAGGAGAAATGCTCTGCGCCCCCTCGTTATGTCCCGTATTAATTGGTTTTCCCAATTTTGTTCGTGGCTGCCATATTCCGTTTTCTTGCAAACTGCTATAAATATCTTCTTCCGTTTTGCAGTGTGCACATATCGTGTGCTCGTCGCGCGGACGGCGCACCGTAAACAACATCTCTTTACTGTTTCCGGTTAAGGTAGGGTGATACTCGTCCCATTCCGAGTTTACGTTTGCCCCTAAATTGATGGGTATCATACTCGTAGGATTTCGCATCGCTTTTATCCCGAATCTGCATTGGTCTATTTTCCATTGTAAAAAAGGACGAAGTTGAATGGGCGATTTCAGGTAAGTTTTTTCCAAAATAGGCAACGCTTTTTCATATTTATGTTGCGCCATTTCGGTTTCTGCTTTATTCACCGCTTTTTCAATATTTTTGGGGAGCTGAGCGAATAACGTGAAATGTAACGTAAAAAAAATGAAGCACAAAATTGTTTTTAGAAACATTGTTCAATTTTAATTGCAGTGCAAATGTATATGAAATTTTTTGAAAATAAAAAAAACGCATACTTTTGCCGCCTAATTTTAAATAATGCAAGCACCATCCCCCAACATTAAATCAACTTTCAGCCTCAAACGCGTCCTCATTCCTATTGCGATAGGAATAGGATTTTCAGCTTATTCTTTGTATGTTTCAGATTTCGATTTTACTGCTTTAAAAGGCATTACGGTGAGTTTGCAATATATTCTTTTGGCATTGGTTTGCATGGTGATGCGCGATTTGATGTATATCATACGTCTGCGGATTTTAACAGAAAAACGCCTGAGTTGGTTAGACAGTTGGCACGTGGTAATGCTTTGGGAATTTGCTTCTTCAGTTACGCCCGCTGTAGTAGGCGGCTCAGCATTTGCCATCTATTTTATAAATCAAGAGGGATTATCATTGGGAAAAAGTACCGCCATCATATTCACTACGGTGATGTTGGATGAAATATTTTACATCGTTACCGTTGCGCTGTTGCTTTTGTTACTGGGAGTCAATATTGTACATTTTGGCGATACTTTACCGTTTAATCCGATGGTTTTCTTTTTTATCGGCTATGGCGTTATTATTGCGATGACTACAATGATTACGTTGGGTATTTTTGTTGCACCTAATGGAGTAAAGAAGCTATTGGTGAAACTTTTTTCTGTTTCATTTTTAAAGAAATGGCAACCTAAAATGGAGAAAGCCGGCGATGAGTTGATCGCTTCTTCTATAGAATTGAAAGGCAAATCGTTTGGATATTGGGCAAAAGCATTTATCGCTACTGCTTTAACTTGGACAGCACGCTACCTGACACTCAATTTTTTAATCTTAGCCCTCAATCCCGAATTGGGTTTCCATATCATGCAACAGTTGTTGTTTTTTGCCAAACAATTAGTAATGTGGGTTATTTTGTTGATTAGCCCCACACCGGGCGCCAGCGGAATTGCAGAACTTGCTTTTTCTGCCTTTTTCAGAAATGACGTTCCCGAACAGACCCACGCGGCTGTAGCCGTGCTTTGGAGAGCCATTTCATACTATCCTTACTTGGCAGTAGGGTTGATTATTTTGCCGATTTGGTTAAGGAAAATGCAGAAGAGGAAAAGTAATCGTTAAAAAACCCTATTTTTGCCGCTCATTTATCAAATCGCAATAATTCATATCATTATGATAAAAGAAATTCTAAAAAACCCTGAAAAATTCGGTATTGGCAATCAAGTAGAAGTAAAAGGCTGGGTGCGCACCAAACGCGGCAATAACGCTGTGGCATTCATCGCTTTAAACGATGGCTCTACCGTGCACAACATACAAATTGTTGCCGATCTTGCTCATTTTTCAGAAGAGCTTATAAAACAGATTACTACCGGCGCATGTTTGCGTGTAACCGGAAAATTGGTGGAATCGCAAGGCAAAGGACAATCGGTAGAGATTCAAGCGGAAAGCATTGAAATTTACGGCACTGCCGATCCGGAAAGCTATCCGTTGCAAAAGAAAGGACACAGTATGGAGTTTCTTCGCGAAATAGCGCATTTGCGCCCACGCACCAACTATTTTGGCTGTGTCTTGCGTTTGCGTCATGCGTTGTCGTACGCCATTCATACTTATTTCAATAATCACGGCTATTTTTATATGCATACGCCGATTATTACCGCCTCCGATGCGGAAGGCGCCGGCGCCATGTTTAATGTAACCACATTCGATTTGCATAACGTGCCGAAAAATGCGGAAGGCGGCGTAGATTTTTCGCAAGATTTTTTTGGGAAACATACCAGCTTAACGGTTTCCGGCCAGTTGGAAGGCGAACTCGGCGCTATGGCGCTGGGAAAAATCTATACGTTTGGTCCTACTTTCAGAGCTGAAAATAGCAATACGCCCCGACATTTAGCCGAATTTTGGATGATTGAACCCGAAGTGGCGTTTTTTGACATTACCGACAACATGAACCTCGCTGAAGATTTTATTAAATATTTGGTGAGTTATGTGTTGGAACACAACTACGATGATATTCAATTTTTAAACGATATGTTTGATAAAGAGTTGATTGACCGTCTGCGTTTTGTAATAGATAACGAATTTGTGCGCTTAACTTATACCGAAGCAATTGAAATTCTGAAAGCATCAGGCAAAAAATTTGAATTCAAGGTAGAATGGGGTGTAGATTTACAATCGGAGCACGAAAGATATTTAGTTGAAAATCATTTCAAAAAACCGGTTATTTTAACCGATTATCCGAAAAGCATTAAAGCGTTTTACATGAAGCAAAATGAAGATGGCAAAACCGTTCGTGCTATGGATGTGTTGTTTCCGAAAATTGGAGAGATTATTGGCGGCTCAGAACGTGAAGCCGATTACGACAAATTGCTTACCCGTATTCGCGAAATGAATATTCCGGAAAAAGATATTTGGTGGTACTTGGAAACTCGCAAATTTGGCACGGCGCCACACGCCGGCTTCGGACTTGGTTTTGAGCGAATGATGCTGTTTATTACCGGTATGGGAAATATTCGTGATGTGATTCCATTTCCGAGAACACCACAAAATGCTGAATTTTAGACATTTTGTGATCTTAAAAAAACCGATGCAAAATCGGAGGGCAATTTTGTTACTTTTAGCAAAAAAAATATATTTTTGCGCCGCCTTTTTCGAGGCGGGATGTAGCGCAGCCCGGTAGCGCGCTTCGTTCGGGACGAAGAGGCCGCAAGTTCGAATCTTGTCATCCCGACTAAAGCAAGGTTCCGTAGCTCAATGGATAGAGCAACTGCCTTCTAAGCAGTAGGTTAATGGTTCGATCCCATTCGGAATCACTTGGCACGCAGATAATGCAGATTATCAAAAAAAACGCAGATTTTTTACAAATCTGCGTTTTTCTTTACTTGTATGCTTTTCAAAATAATCAACAAACTCTTCTCAATAGCTCCGAAATCCATCATCTCTCTCCCAATATAAATGAAAAAAAGTTTCAGCTGTTCTTCTTTTTTATTAATAAATACCTCAAACACCTTTTTGTAATTCAGGCGATACGCTTCCCGCATTCTGCGTTTTAAACCGTTTCTTTCTACCGCTTTTTTGAATACTTTTTTAGGAACGGCAAAGGCAGCACGTACAATATGCTCTTTTTCATCTATTTCAGAAAATGAATAGTAACATTTTACCGGATAAGCTATCACAAATTTGTTTTCACGATACAATGCTTCTATTTCCAACGAGGATTTTAGTCTATCGTGTTTTCGGAAAGTGTTTTTCAATTTTTTATCTGCGACGTGTGGCATATTCTTTTAAGAAAACGTCAAGGGCAGCGGTAATGGTGGGGTGTTGTTTTGTAGGCGCTTCCACGTGCAATTCCCAGCCGGATTCTCTTACTGCCTCGGCGGCGGCGGCGCCCATAGCACCAAAAGCCAACTCGCCTTGAACAAAGTTTGGGAAATTGGTTTTTAATGAAGCAACGCCTATCGGGCTGAAAAACACAACCATGTCGTATTTCGACAAATCAACATCATTTTTTACATCTGCCGGCTCGGTAGTAAAACAAACTGCTTGCGTATATTTTATAGTGTGTTTATCAAAAAAGTCGGCAAATTGGGTGCCCATCGAGTCTGCACCACAAGGAATCAAATAGTTATGTGTTTTATTTTTCAACAATAAATCAAAAACACTGGATGGATTATTGTTTTTACCGAAAAATATTTTTCGCTTACGATAAGGAATATATTTTTGAAGGTAATGCGCCGCCATATCGGTCATACAATAATATTTCATCTCATCGGGCATCTCTATTCGTAACTCTTTTAACAACATAAAAAATTGATCAATGGTCGTCGTACTTGAAAAAACGATCGCTGTATGATCTAAAATGTTGATTTTCGATTTACGAAAATCAATACCTGAAATGCTGTGAATCTTAAAAAACTTGTAGAAATCAAAAGAGACACAGTACTTCCGTTTTAAGTCGGCATAAGGCGATTTTTCAAAATCTGCCGGGGCAATTTGAGAAACAAGGATGTTTTTAATCTTCATTGGTAGAAAAATGACAAAGAATTATTTGATGTTATAAGCTAATAATGAGAAATTTAACGAGCAATAAATAAGGTAAAATTTCAAGGCTGCAAAAGTATATAAAAAATTGAATACGACTTGCACTATTTATATTCCTTAAAAAACGAATAAAAAATGCAACATTGAGAATTATTAAAAAAGGAAAATAAACGAAGAATATCAATTCCGGTGTATAACTGTACCACACTATGGGAACAATACATGCTAACAATAAAACATGATAAAAACGGTATATATTTTTAATAGTTGAATATAAGTATCTTTCTTCTTGATAATTAAAAATGGTGGTAAAATACCATAAAAAAAATTGAGATACTAAAAGCCATGCCGCCACGCCACCACATGCTATTCCATACAGTTCCGGTGACGACCAATTTATTTCTAACAGTTTATGAGGATAAAAATCAAAAATAGCCAAAATTAAACAAGGAAAAATAAAAAGATAGAGTAAAATAGAGTAAAAGTGCGTATATTCATTTGCTAATTTTCCTTCACGAAGCAACTGTTGAAGATAGCGCGTTGAAAACAATGCGTGCAGCATTAGCAGTAATTTTCTTTTATACAATACAAAAGAAAGCGCTATAAGTAATAGCGCTATGAGCAAACTAAGTGTGATAATATTATTCGTATTCAATAGTAGATACTATTTAACGATGAGTTTTCTTGTAATGGAGATTTGGTTTTTAGTTTCAATAGTATAGAGATAAACGCCTGATTTTAAAGTTGAAGCATCAATAGAAATGTTGTTCTCATAGGAATTTAACGGCATATCCATTACCGCAGCGCCCAAAATATTTCTAACCACCAAACGATGTTTATCATTTTTATCAGCAAGCGTGTAAGACACATTGATTTTAGAATTGGCAGGCGCCGGATTCGGAAACGCCGAAAGCGACACGTTCGCATTATTCTGTTCCTTCACCCCTACCCCACACATATCTATAATGGCATGAAGCGTTATGGTTTCGCCTCCCGCCATAAATTCCAGTTTGAACCTGTTCAATCCGAAAGTATTATCAGGAAATAGTATATGTAACGGATAAATCTTAGCACCTCCTTCCGGAATTTCTGTGGAGATCTCAATTATTTCACCCGAAAGACACCCGTCTAAACACACTTCAACTGCTGCTCCTTCAATTAATTCTATGGCAGTGCACCTTGTGTCCATCTCTAAAGCGCTTGCGGTAAGATTTTCCATTGTAATATTTAAGCGATAATCTCCAATAGGATGCCAATCATGCACAGTAATCGTTGCATAAATAGTTTGCCCATTGGTATAGGGATTTCCTTCGCTATCGGTAAGTTGGAATTTTTGAGCAAAACTTGATAGGAATAGCCCAACAAACAATAAGGTGATCAGTTTTTTCATATTTATTTTACGACTTTAAAGGTGTTTATTTGTCCATTGGTTTGAATTTTAACAAAATAGATTCCTTTTGCTAAGCGACTTACATCAACGGAGGGTTGATTATAAGCAGTAGCAAGCACTTGGCCGGCAATAGAAATAATCTCCAATTTATCATAGGCACCCGTTACATATAATTTATTTTGTACAGGATTTGGGGCAACAGAAACGGCAGTTTTGTTTGCTTCATTAATGCCTACAATTAATCTGAAAGTTACATGAATGGTATAATCTTTATCCACTTCAGAGAATACGTATTCGGTAACTTTTTCCAATCCCATAGGTTCATCGTTAATATATACCTCTTCTACTTCATAATCGGGATCAGGAGTAAATGTATAGGTAGCACTTTCACCTTCTTCATATACTGTTTCGCCTGCCGGAGAAATGATGCCATTTTCTCCTGCAGTTGCTGTAATTGTAAATGTAGGGGAAGGGGGAGTGCCTACAGGTACCGCTACTCTAAGTATGGTGCCAAATTGCCCATTGTGAGTGTAAAGATTTTCTCCGGCAGAATTTACTATTCTAATTCTCTCGCCTCCTCCTGTAATTCCATCGCCGTACATGTCAAGTATTTCAACTCTATAACAACCTTCTGTTGTAGGAGTAAAATTAAATTCTCTGGTTCCACCTGTTGAAAACCAATTAGATTGTATAAGAATGGTTCCATCCGGTTTGAAGATTTTGAAAGCAGTTTCACTAAAATACTGGTCACATTGAATAATCAATTTCATATCCATATCGCCGTTTTGTGCAACTTCTTTTTTGTAATTCATATTCTTCGTTAATGGGGTAACCGTTTCATTATTAACTTTCACTAAATCTACTATAATGTTTTGGGTTTGGTTTGGTTGAACTTCCACCGGAACAAGTATAGTTTCAATAGCAATAGGGTTGATTGTTCCGTTATTCCACACATAAGTATGAGGTGTAGCACCGGCAACAGAATAAGAGAACTCTAAAGAGGTAATAGGAGTTTCTCCTGCATTTTTAATTTTAACAGAAGCGGCAACCTCATTTGAGCAATCGACCGGTAATACAACTAATTCGGTAAATCTTGGATTAGTGGCAGGTAAATTCACATAAGTAAGTGTTGCTTCTGTTCCCGTAATAATTGTTTTTTGGTTTTCAGCCATAAAAACAAGGATTTCAATATCATCTAATTCAATAGGTATATTGTTCACATGTGCCGGAATATCATATTCAATAGTATGAGTCCAAAATGAGCCGGTGGTTGTAGGCGTAACATCCATGCCCCATTGACCGGTAATTAGATCGCGAAGCATGTGCATGTGTCTATAGCGAGGGTATGGCGGAGTCGGAGGAACATATCCTTCAAATACCACCATATCCATAAATAATCCGAGTCCATCTTGAGGACCCAATATATTATTTTGCAATAATGCTACATTTAACTTGTTTGTACTTTCGGTAGCATTTCCTGTGTAATAAGCTTCAACCAAAAGGGTTAATTTTCTTGTTTCCCAGTTAATGGTTCCTTGAGCAGCTACGTTAACAGGCGAGGCATCGGCAATAACAGCATTAGCAGCACTTGTCCATTGCCCTCTGTTGAGCATGGCTGAGCCTCTGTTGACTGTTCCACATGGGTAACCGGAGATAGTATACTGACCCGCTAACCCATTTCCCCATGGGGTAGTATAAAGAGGAGCTGTAGTAGCAAATGAACCTTGATGAATATTAATCGCATAAGCGCGTCCGGGATTATTTGTTGTAATTACATTAGCAATTCTATGCCCATCAGGACACCACTGGCATCTCCAGCCGGTGTATTCTTCTATAATAGCGTTTCTGTTGGAAGGCTCGGTTGACACAATGGTTTGTGCAAATAAAGTTGCCGAAAAGCAAGCAATTAAAAAGAAAGATAAAAATTTTTTCATAATGATATTTTTTAAATTAAACATTAATTAATGGCTGCAAATGTATAAAAAAATATTGCTGTAATATCCTTTTTTCTAAATAAACATGAAAAAAGAGGATAACTTATCAAAAATACTCGTTTTGGGAGTTTTTCAGAGTCAGGCGATTCTTGCAATATTTTTTGTATCCGGCATATTCATCCTTTTTTCATATTTTTGCCCCAATTATTAACCATATAGATATTGTTTATGACATAACAAATTGAATTTTAATAACTAGTAAAAAGCGCTTTTGCTTTTATTATGTCTTTGAAAACTACCAAATTCAAAAAGGCTCCCGGAATAATACGAAACGCCATTTGGCGTGGGATATTTATTTGGGAGCCGGGTATTGGTAGTACCTCAAAGACAGATAAATATAATCTCACGCTTTTCTATTTCTATGGCGATAAAATAAATGAAAAACTACCATATACATATAGGTGAACTGATACTGCAAAAATTAAAAAAAGAAAAACGTTCAGTGGCATGGCTTGCCGGTGAAGTTTTCATAGATCCGAGCAATCTTCGCAAAGTATTGAAAAAGAAATCTATGGATACCTCATTGCTTCAACGTATTTCCAAAGCATTGCAATATAATTTTTTCTATCATTATACAGATATTGTTTTTGAAGATGAAACAGGCAATATGCGGTGACGTTATCATGGATATTACCTTCGCTTATCCGCAATAAGCGAACAAATCCAAATTCCTTTTCCACTTGTGGAAAAGGTGGCAGACGGCGGCTACAATTACTGTTTTGTACTCGGAAATTTTCTGCCGCCGGATGACGGAAAAGGCATGTCAAAAATAATTCCTTATTAAAAACTAACTATACTCTGCAATAATAAAATCCTTCAACCCCTCCATAATCCAAGAAAGATTTTTCTTCACTTCGATATCCGGTATTTTATAGACAAGCAACCCTAATGATTTAAAAAACTCTTCTCTCTTAAAATCATATTCTTCTTTGTAATTATGCGATGAGCCGTCAATTTCAATAACTAAACTTAATGAAGGCACGTAGAAATCAACGATATAATTACCTATAATTTTTTGACGATTAAAATTAATCCCAAAAAACTTTCCTTTATGTACCTGCTTCCAAAATAGCACTTCGGATAAAATTCCTGCACATCTGTTGTTTTTAGAAAAATGGATTAAATCCCTGTTTTTAGGAAGATTATTTGTAAATCTCGGTTTAATGATTTTGTTTTCAATAATAGTCATAATAGTTATTTGAGTAAGTTTTAGTAAAAATTAACAACGGTGAAATGAATACATTGTTTTTTACAAGGAATTATTTTTGATATGCCTTTTCCGTCATCCGGCGAACACAATGATGTGCGCTAAGCAAAGGTGAGGCACCGCCGTCTGCCACCTTTTCCACAAGTGGAAAAGGAATTTGTATTTGTTCGCTTATCGCGGATAAGCGAAGGTTAAGGTTTTTCTATGTATCAGATTTTATAAACCTTCCGAAACATGACCGGGCATTGCCACTGTTCTCTCTTTTTATATCGGGTAAAATTTGCCGTATATTCGGGTAGGATTTGCCATATAATTTTGATATTCAATTCATTTGAACTGTAATTTTGCCGCGGAAAACATTATTAATCTAATATCAAATTATTATGAAAAAAACAATTTTTATTTTCTTTTTTGGCGCGCTCTTTTTGGGAGTAAATGCGCAACTTTCAACGCCTAACCCATGGACCTTATCGGGAAATGCGAATACCTCATCTTCTAATTTTCTCGGCACCACCGATGCTAAGCCCATCATTTTTAAAACGGATAACATTGAGCGTATGCGCCTACTACAAGATAAGACATTTTTAGGAATAGGGGTTCCGAATCCTAATGCTACATTACATATTCACGATAATTCTATGTCCGATACAAATACTTATAGCACTACTAGTAGGATAATGCAAATGACAAATGATTTCACGGGTAGCGGCCCATGGAACGGGTTTAATATTTATTTTATTGATAGGTACAAAGGCATTAGTTTTCAGCAACAAGAGCAAGCCAATTTCTATCTTGAAGGACCCGGTGGCGGTTTAACAATCGCTCCCGATGGCAATGTTGGGGTGGGTTTATCGAATTTTGATTCTCCTCAAGCCAAATTAGATGTTGATGGTTCATTTAAGGCACAAAGCGCTGCTATTGTTGGTACACTAACTGCGAATACGCTGAACGCGCAAACGGCAACTCTCGCAGGTGCTTTAAGTGCACGAAGCGCAAATATTACAACTACACTGACTGCGAATGCTTTGAATGCACAAACAGCAACTCTCACAGGGGCTTTAAGTGCGCAAAGCGCGAATATTACCAATACTCTAACTGCGAATGCACTGAATGCGCAAACGGCAACGCTCACAGGTGCTTTAGGTGCGCAAAGCGCAAATATTACCAATACTCTAACTGCGAATGCATTGAATGCACAAACGGCAACGCTCACAGGTGCTTTAGGTGCGCAAAGCGCAAATATTACCAATACTCTAACTGCGAATGCGCTGAATGCACAAACGGCAACTCTCACAGGTACTTTAAGTACACAAAGCGCGAATATTACCAATACTCTAACTGCGAATGCGCTGAATGCACAAACGGCAACGATTAACGGTACAGCTACCACAAATAATTTAAGAGTTAATAATTTGCTGTGTGCCAAAGAAATAAAAGTTCAAATTGCCTCCTGCTGGCCTGATTATGTGTTTTCTAAAGATTATAAACTACCAACTTTGAATGAAGTAGAGCAGTTTATTACCGAAAACCAGCACCTTCCCAATGTGCCATCTGCCGCAAAAGTGGAAATCAACGGAGTTAATTTAGGCGAAATGAATGCAATACTTCTTCTAAAAGTGGAAGAACTTACGCTGTATATTATTCAAATGCAAAAACAAATAGATGAATTAAAACAAACGAAAGGAGGTAAGTAATGAGAAAAATAGCAATTATTATTTATTTTCTTTCATTATTTCTTTTTACGAAAGGACAGGATATTTGGTATGTATATCAAGAGTTTTCTCCTTTAGATCCCACAAGAGGTTTTGATGAATGGAAAAAGAATGTTATTTATAATGAAGATATTACATATTATTTACTTGAAAGAGGGAGAGATAATAATAATATCTGGGAATGGCGAACAGAAGACTATAAATTCAAATATAAAAATATCCCTATTGAATATGCTATTCTAAAAGTACACTATGAGAATGACAGAGTCAGGTTTATTAATGGAGAGTTTTTTAAAGAAGCAAGTTTTCAAGGTTTAGATGCACGTGCTTCTATAACAGAGGCCTTCGCTTTAGAAAAAGCAAAAGAATATATTGGAGCAGAACAATATATTTGGGAAAGCAGCGAACATAGATATTTGGAGCTAACAGAGCAGGAATATTTAAAGAAACCACCAAGAGGCGAATTAATTATTTGTAAAAACTACATGGACACGGCAAGTACAAAACTTTCGTTAGCCTATAAATTTGAAATTTATGCAACCATCCCACATTCAAAAGATTACGTTTATGTAGATGCGCATACAGGCAGTATTATTCATGTGAATTCTTTAATAAGAGGAGCTACTGGGTTTGCAGAAACAAGATATTCTTACACACAAGAGATTTCCACCAAACACAACGGTCAGCATTATATACTACGAGATGATAGTAGAGGTAATGGAATAGAAACTTACAATTTAAGAAAAGGGACAGACCTCTCAACAGCAATTGATTTTTTTAGCTTCGATAACTATTGGCTAAAAGCAGACTTTCATAATGCAAATAAAGACGATGCTGCCTTGGATGCACACTGGGGCGCTATGGTGAGTTATGATTATTTTAAGAATAGGCATGGTAGAAACAGTTATGATGGCTATGGAGGAAAAATAAAAAGTTATGTTCATTATGGAAATAATTTTAATAATGCCGGTTGGGATAATGCAGCAAAGGTAATGATTTTTGGAGATGGTGACAATGTTTCACGTGATGCCCTTACATGCCTTGATATAGTTGCTCATGAGTTTGCGCATGGCGTAACTCAACATACAGCAGGTCTTATCTATCAAGGAGAATCCGGTGCATTAAGCGAAAGCATTAGCGATATTTTTGCTGTATGTGTTGAAAACTATGCATGTACTAAAAACTATATTTGTAAGCCATTCATTGGTCTTTGGTCAATTGGAGAAGATATAACTCTACAAAGTACAGCTATGCGATATTTATGGGCTCCAATTTTAGGGGGACAGCCAAGTATATACAAAGGACCTCTTTGGCATTCCGGAAGTAGTGACAATGGAGGAGTACATACGAATAGCGGTGTATTTAATTTTTGGTTTTATCTTTTAACCAATGGTGGCTCCGGAATCAATGGAAATATTCCATTTTCGATAACCGGAATAGGAATAGAGAAAGCGGAGAAATTAGTTTATAGGAGTTTAACACAATTTTTTACGCCTAATACAATTTATCCGATAGCGGCTTTGTGGACTTCATTAGCGGCTTTTATACATTTTGGAGCTTGTTCGCCCGAAGTAAAGAGTGTTATAGATGCATGGCGCGCTGTTGGAATAGACCTAATCATGGCTCCTTATCAAGAGAATTTGATAATAACTCAAACTATACCATCTGGAACAACCATGGCATTTGGAGCCATAAATACGATACAAGCTACAAATATTATTCAGACAAATGCCAATGTTACTTATCGTGCGGGCGATCAAATTACGCTCAGTCCCGGATTTGAAGTAAAATCCGGTGCAACATTTCATGCATATATTCAACCTTGTGCATTTATTTCCCGGAACCCACAAGATATATCAAATGCAATAGACAATACAATAGATTCTTTTCATCAAGTAAGTATAGACAATCAAGGAAATGAACTCCGACAAAATGTTATATTATATCCTAATCCAACTCATAATTTTGTTCATTTATCTTTTGTTGAAAACAATAAAGAAGCTCATTTATCGGTTTATGATATCATGGGAAAAGAATTACTCCGGCAAACAATTACGGACAACAAGCATATTGTGGATTTAAGTTCTTTTCACTCAGGCGTGTTCTTATTTAAAATAACATCTAACGAATATAATCGTACATTTAAAGTAATAAAACAATAATATTTTATGAAACAAACAATATGTTTAATAAGCATAGGCATTCTATTCTTTTTTACATCTTGTGAAAAAGGAGGCAAGGTTTGCAATGTATCAGATCCGCTTACGAATTTGCCATGGCTTTCGGAAATAAAAAACTATCGTGATAGTGGTATCATTTCATATAGCATTTCAAAGGCAATTTTTAAAGATCAAAAAAAAGGAAAGAGAATAGAGGGATTTGTTGTTAGTGATCTACATTTTTATGATGGTATGACTGTTTATTACAATTGTTCGGGCAAAATACTATGTTATGTTGGAGGAATTTCAGGATTTATGTGTAACGACTATGAGATGATAAAAAGTGAAGTTATCTATGTCGGTGAATAGACCAAGAAAAGACTGTGATATTTTAAAAATTTCGAGGCCTTTGCAAGGCGATTGTACAGCACAACAGCTTGGCTGTTAATATTTTAACACAAAACATGGTTTTTGCAAAGGTCTTAATGCAAATCGGCATCTACATCATCTCACTAATTTTTAAAGATAAAATTTTAACCTCAAAATTTGCAGTGCTATGAAATACCGCTTTTTGCTATTAATTATTTTTATAGGAAGTAATTTTGGAATGTTTGCGCAGGAATCTCAAAAAAAACATTTTTCCCCTGAATTTAAAGTATCTTTTCACATTCGTAATGGTGGACTTATGCAAGTACAAGATCTGTTTGGATTTGGAGTAGGGATATCTAATGCTTTCTTTAATCAAAAAAGATGCAATTTAATAGTCGGCTTAGAGTATAATGGTTTATTTAGACAACCATCATTTGCTCAGGAATTTGAATCTTTTTACAATTTTATTGGTATTCCTGTAAATGTTCGCGTAAATTTTGGTAAAAAAGTAAAGTTTTTTATTGAAGCGGGCGCTTTCTTTGAACCTGTTGTTTTTGAAAAACGTAAATTTACTGAAAAGGGCACTATTATTGAAAGGGAAACTATTGTATATAAGCCGGATTTTGGTATTTCGGGAGGTGTGGGTTTGCGAATTCCTGTCAAAAAATATGAAATATTAATAAAAAGCGATTATAAATGGGGGTTGAGAAGCACCTTTGATAGATCTTTTATTGCTTCCTATAATCAATATTGGCGTTTGGCGGTTGGTTTTAAGATATAACCAAAATATCGAAAAACTGAATTTCCAAAAGTAGAGGAAATATTAACCAAAAACAATATAATATGAAAAAACTTTTATCATCTCCGTAATCACCTTCCTTGCCCTAAATGCAAACGCCCAGTGGTTTATTGCAGGGTCAATCGGCATTAATGTAAATGATTTTAAAGAAACAACAACAAGGGATAACATCGAACGAATAGACCACAGAACTGAAATGGGGTTTTCAATAGCGCCAAAAGCAGGCTATTATTTTAATGAGAAACTTGCCGCGGGCTTGAGTTTATCAGTTGGACCAAATTTTTTGATTTACGCCGATAAAGGTAATAAGCTCAAACAATATGCTGTAACTTGGAGAGTTTTTCCATTCGCCAGGTATTCTGTATTTACTTACAAGAAATTTTCTATTATATTGGAAGGAAGAACCGGTGTGGGCAGTGATCACTATTTTTCGAAATTAAATGATGAGAAAACAGAAAAAATAAGTACAACATTAGCAATTGGCGTTCTTAACGTTACACCTATATTAGGATTTAATTTAACAGATCGTATTCAAGTAGAGGCTGGATTGCACTTCCTCAACCTCGGATATAATATTGATATGACAAAGAAGGAAGAGAACTGGTACCAATCTAAAGCAAGAATCACTAAGCACGATTTTAATATCGGTTTTAATTCTTCCAGCATCCTCGTGATGACACACTTACAGTTTGGTGTCATTTATAAATTTTAACTATAAGACCAGCGCTGTATTCACACAAAAGATGCTGATCCGGCGTTATATCAAAAATCAAAATTTTCCTATCTTTGTGCCCTTAATATTTAGTTGCTAAATTATGGATGTAACAAGAGTTTTTGATTTATTACCCCACGCTTTGGAAAACTTTCCAAAGGAGGATGCCGTTTGCGGCAAAGAAAATGGGGTATGGGTTCACTACAGCACTGCACAATATATTCATAAAGCAGAGCAAATTGCATACGGGCTTTTGCAGTTGGGCATTAAAAAAGGAGATAGAATTGCTTCTATAAGTAACAATCGTCCCGAATGGAATTTTTTAGATATGGCCATTCATCAGGTAGGCGCCATTCATGTCTCTATTTACCCAACTATTAGTGAAACTGATTATCAATATATATTGAATCATGCAGACGTGAAAATGGTTTTTGTAGCAGGATGGGAACTGCTTAGAAAAATTGAAAACGTGATTAACGGCATTCCCAGTTTGAAAGACAATGTTTATACGTTCAGAAATTTAAGGGGATATAAGCACTTGCATGAGATTGTAGAATTAGGTATGGCAAATCCGGCGCCGGAACTGCTGAAAGAGATTAAAGATTCGATAACGCCCGATGATGTCATGACCTTGATTTATACTTCGGGTACTACGGGAAACCCAAAAGGAGCGATGCTTACACACGCCAATATGCTGAATAATGTAAAAGCAATAACGCCCATTATTCCGCTAAGAGTAGACAGCCGTTGTTTAAGCTACTTACCGCTTTGTCATGTGTACGAACGCATGATGGTATACGCGTGGCACTACATCGGCGTTTCTATTTATTATGCCGAAAGCATGGCTACTATAGCCGACAATTTAAAAGAGGTTCGCCCCGATATTTTTACTTCAGTGCCACGATTATTGGAAAAATTTTATGATAAAATTTTATCTGTTGGTCATAAACAAAAAGGCATAAAAAGGAGGATTTTCTTTTGGGCAAATAAAGTAGCTTTAGATTTTGAGTTGGAAGGAAAATCGAAATGGTACAAATGGAAACTGAAAATTGCCCGCAAATTGGTGCTCAGCAAATGGAAAGCTGCTTTGGGAGGACAGTTTGAGGTGGTTGTTTCGGGAGGCGCCGCAATACAGCCCAAATTGAGCAAAATATTTTGGGCAATGGATGTGCCTGTATTGGAAGGCTACGGTTTAACAGAAACCTCTCCGGTAATTGCAGTGAGCAACTTTTTTAAAGATGGAGTGAAAATAGGCACGGTAGGTCCGCCGCTTCCCGGAATTGAAGTAAAAATTGCCAAAGACGGCGAAATTCTCACCAGAGGACATTGCGTGATGAAAGGTTACTACAAAGCTCCCGAATTAACCGCTGAAGTGATAGATAAAGAAGGATGGTTTCATACCGGCGATTTAGGGCAAATTGAATTAGAAGGACAATTGCGTATCACCGGAAGGAAAAAAGAGATGTTTAAAACCGCCTTCGGAAAATATATTGTGCCTACTTTAATCGAAAATAAGTTTGCCGAACATCCCATGATTGACAATATTTTAGTGGCCGGAGAAAACAAACAGTTTGCAGCGGCGCTTATTGTACCTGAATTTGGAAATATGCGCTCATGGTGCGCAAAAGAAGGAATTCCGTATACTACCAACGAAGAGATGATTGCACACCCGCAAATACTTGCCAGATTTAAGCAAATTGTGGACAAATACAATAAACATTTCGGTGAAGCCGAAAAAATTACGCGTTTTAAGCTCATTGGATACCCATGGACGGTAGAATCCGGCGAATTAACCCCAACCCTTAAATTAAGAAGAAGCTTTATTTACAAGAAATTTGAGGATGAAATTGAAGGACTTTTTAATTAAACCTTAAACTTGAATCTTGAACCCGTCAGTTTCAACTGACGGCAATAAAACCTTAAATTTTTAAATCTGAAATCTTTAAACCCTTTATGTCTGAAATAAAACCTTCCGAAGTAACCGCAATCCTCCGAAAACAACTACATAATTTTGATTCTAAAGCCGAACTGGCAGAAACCGGCACCATACTACTGGTGGGCGATGGTATTGTTCGTGTTTACGGACTTCAAAATGCGCTCTCGGGCGAGTTGGTGATTTTTGAAAAACCGGAAGGCGATGTAATGGGTATTGTGCTAAATTTGGAGGAAGACAATGTAGGAATTGTGCTTCTGGGAGATTCAAAAAAGCTGAAAGAAGGAGATATTTGCAAACGCACCGGAAGAATTGTTTCTATTAAAGTAGGGGAAGGATTGTTGGGTCGCGTTATCAATACCATGGGCGAAACTATTGACGGGAAAGGAGAGATTAAAGGCGAATTGTACGAAATGCCTATTGAAAGAAAGGCGCCGGGCGTTATTTTCCGCCAACCAGTTAGAGAACCGCTGCAAACCGGTATTAAAGCGATTGACGCCATGATTCCGATTGGGCGCGGGCAACGAGAGTTGATTATCGGCGACCGCCAAACCGGAAAAACAGCAATTGCTATTGACACCATCTTGAATCAAAAAGAGTTTTACGATAAAGGAGAACCTGTATATTGTATCTATGTGGCCATTGGGCAAAAAGGTTCTTCGGTGGCAAGCACGGTGAAAACATTAACCGAAAAAGGAGCGATGGCGTATACGGTGGTAGTTACGGCAACCGCTTCCGATCCGGCAGCCATGCAGTTTTACGCACCGTTTGCAGGAGCTTCTATCGGAGAATATTTTCGCGATACCGGACGTCCTGCATTGATCATTTATGACGATTTATCGAAACAAGCCGTGGCGTATCGCGAAGTTTCGTTGCTGTTGCGCCGTCCGCCGGGTCGTGAAGCCTATCCTGGAGATGTTTTTTACCTTCACTCTCGTTTGTTGGAGCGTGCCGCGAAAATTATTGACTGTGATGAAATTGCCATTACGATGAACGACCTTCCCGAAAGCATTAAACATTTGGTAAAAGGAGGCGGCTCATTAACAGCATTGCCCATCATTGAAACTCAAGCCGGCGACGTTTCCGCTTATATTCCCACCAATGTAATCTCCATTACCGATGGACAGATTTTTTTGGAAACCTCCTTGTTTAACTCCGGCGTTCGTCCTGCTATTAATGTGGGAATTTCGGTATCGCGTGTGGGCGGAAATGCGCAAATTAAAGCTATGAAAAAAGTTGCCGGAACATTAAAACTTGCCCAAGCGCAATACCGCGAATTAGAGGCTTTTGCCAAATTCGGCTCCGACCTTGACCCATCCACTAAAAATATATTGGAAAAAGGGAAAAGGAATGTTGAAATTTTGAAACAACCCCAACATTCACCACTGACAGTTGAAGAAGAGATCGCCATTCTGTTTTGTGGTGTGAACGGATTGTTATTAAAAATCCCTGTAAGTTACATTAAAAATTTTGAAGCCGATTATTTGTATACGTTACACACAAATCACCAAGAAATTTTAGATACCTTAAAAAAAGGCATAATAGATGAGGCAATTATAGAGAAATTGGAGCGTATTTGCAAAGAGGTAGCTCTGAAATATGAACAATAACAACATAATCTAACGGCATTCCGGGCGTACTTCAATCAAAAAAAACTGCCGAATAAATCGGCAGTTTTTAATTATACGAAGAAATATACTGTTATTTCTTTTCAATTCTAAAGATAACCGCACGTTGTTGCGACCATTCTTCTCTCTCAGGAATGTCAATTTTATGTTGCGGATCTTGAGCAGTAAAGGCTTGTGTTGCAATTTGGTCTTTTGGAACGCCTTCGTTAACGAAGATACCTCTTACAGCATTTGCGCGTCTTTGAGCTAAATCTTGGTTATGAGCTTGCGAACCTTCCGGTGACGTATAACCTGTTATGATTATCTTTAAATCCGGGTTAGCCTTTAGAATCGCTACGGCATTTTTGATGTCTTCTTTGTTTCTGTCGCTAAGTTTCGGAATGTCTTTATCTAAGTCGAATAAGATTTTGATCATTGATAATGATTGAGCCAGATCAAGAAGCGCCTTTTTCTTATCAGCGCTTGCTTCGTCAAGTAAATCATCTGCAATAGTAGGTACGATATAGTAATAGAATTCTTGAACCGTATTGGTTACAACAATAGGTTCATTTTGTTTCTTTATCATTTCATCCATATATCTTCTCTTAGCGTCGCGCATATATTCTTTATTGCTATTAGCTTTACATGGCAAGAAATGGAAGCCTAATTTAAGTCCTACTTGAAGAAGATTCCATTTATCCGAAGAGTTTACATATCTGTTAGAAATGTCACCAAATCTTCTATCTCCTACATTCATAGTAGAAAGATCAACTCCTTCTTTAGGAAGAATATTGAGGAATCCATACGATGCATATACACCCACATAGAAATCTGTGCTTCTCGCAAGTCCGAAAATTCCGCCAAATTCACCCAAAATATCTATAGAGGGTCTCATTTTTGTTTTAACAGATTTATCTTTAAGCTCTAATGGCTCCATATGATGAGTTAAGCCCGGATTGTAAGTAACATTCAAATTGCGATCATAGATTCTGGTAATATCAATTTCACCACCGGTAAAGCCGGCTTTGGTTGAAATAGGGAAATACCCTTTCACGCCAACTCCTGCATAGATACCGTTTTTGCCACCAAATTTTTCTTCAAATTGAACAGTCAATGGAACTTCAATAGCCCATACGCCCATTCTTTGTTTAAGATCTCTTGCAGAATAAGTTAAATCATAAGGTAAATCTCCGTAATAAAGCGGATCAACCAGGTCATAAAGCGTAATGTTTTCATTTATTTTAGCAATGCGTGCGGAATAATTAATTCCAACACCTATTCCAATACCCACATTTCTATGGAAGAAGTAGGTATAGCCTATCTCTGCCATTGCCGTATAAGAACATCTTGTTAGACCATCAATCTCTTTTTTAAGATCTTTGAAATTGTTATTAGCATATCCTCCACCAAAACGGAACAAAATTCTATGAGGGCAAAAATCGTCTTTGGATTCGGCTACGGTATCCGCAGTAGCGGTAGGTTGGGATTCACTTTTTGTTTCAGTGGTTTGAGAATAAGCCACAAACATCGTGAAAATAAGACCGATTAAAAATAGTTGTTTTTTCATACTTATTTATTTTTTAATTTTTTCCTATTTATGTTAATTTGTTAAAGGCAGGCAGCTAAATGCCGCCCGCCTCAGACAAATTTTATTATTTAACAATTACGAATTTAATCGCCTTAGTTTCATTAGTACCGGTGGTAATTCTACCGAAGTAAGTACCTTGAGCTTTAAAGCCATCTACTTGAGTTTTTGAGCTAACTACCGGTATGTGTTGGATGTGCGCTCCTTTTGCATCATAGATGTCAAGAACTGCACCTTCTAACTCAGCAGGAGTCATGTCAAGTTCAACTGTAACAGGTTGGTTAACTTGAGCCGGCACCGGATAAACTTTAACAGTAGATGTCGGATTGAATTCAACACCACAAGTAGTAAACGTAATTTGATCACTTAATCTGTTGCCGTTTACATCTACTTTGTATCCTGTTAAACGTACGGAATAGATTCCATTTACGCCATTCGGATCTTGGTAATATTGTTGTGTAGCGCCCGGAATGATTTCACCATTCTTATACCATTGGTAAGAAGTGAACATATATCCGCCGTTGTAGTATTGATTTGCAGGATCGGTGTAATTGTTGCTTACTACCACTACTTCGCCGTAGCCTTCCCATCTTCTATGTACCAATGCGTTTGCTCCGGATCCACTTGCACCGTAAATTACATCGAATGTGTAGATACATCCATCAACTGTAAGGGTAACGGTATGTGTTCCATAGGTTAGATAGTTTGGAATTCGAACTGAAAGAGTGTTTAGACCTTGACGAATTGTATAAGATACAGGCTCTTCTGAATCGAATGCTACGAATGCAACATCAGAAACAGCTGAAATCACTTGAATGGTAACTGCAATTTGGTTGTCGCAAGCTAAAATCTCAGGTGTAACAACCTTCACGTCTGTTACGGTTATCGTAATTTCAGGTCTCACAAAGTTGTTGTTTGCACAATTTAAGTCATCTTCCAAGAATTCGATAGTATAAGTTGTAGTTGCCACAGGCGTTACGGTATATACTTCTTCATATTTGAATGAAATAATATTGCCGGTTCTTGTACCGTCGGTTCCCACTAATGTGTAATGGAACGGTGGAGTACCTGTAAATTTAATATGCAGGTCAACTTTGGTAACTGTCGGATCATTTCCGCAAATTTGTTGAGTTGTTTTTTCAAGATCAAATTCGGCAGTTGCAGCCACGCCTACTTTAACTTTAATCCAATATTCACAACCGTCAATTTTAATTGACACATTATAGTCGCCACCTTGTTTAAATGCCTCTTCAGGAACATTAACAGTAATCACACTATTGTTACCTTGTGGTTTGATAGTATAAGTTTCCGAATCAAATCCTTCAAAAGTAACTACAGCATCTTTATCTACAGCCTCTGTAATATTCAATCTCACATCAAATGTAGGCTCACATGTGATAACGTCTGCGTCAATTATATTGATATTTGTTACACGTACGATAACATCATCTAATACAACATTTGTACAACCCGAACCATCGATTAGAGATGTGATTGTAAATTGTGTAGTTGCACTTGGGATCGGCTTAACGTTAATTGTATAAGGCGTTGTCCAAATATCTCGGTATGTTTCCGTTTCAGGAGATCCGTTATTTCTTTTAACTACAAAGGTAAACGGAGGAGTACCTACAAGGTCAACTACTAATGTTACATCAGCAAATGGGTTATTTGCACAAGATTGTAGATTTGACAATTCTGTATTAAATGTTGCACTTGGAGTTGGGAACACTTGGAATGATGTGAACTCATAAGGAGCAAGTTCACAACCTGCACGTTCGTTCGTTGGAATATAAGTAACTCTGTAGGTGTAAAGACCTGCTTCGGTTGGCGTATGCGTTTGGTGTCCGCCTAAAGCCTGAAGTTTTATCCATGCACCACCATCAACTTTGTATTCCCACTGAATGCGGCCTACGTTGATATCTTCATCAACACCACCTTTGAACTCAGCTTTCAATGTAAGTTTTGTACCTAAACATACTCCTGCATAAGGATCGTCCTCGATAGACAATACAGTCCATTCGGGTTGTGTAGTTACTGTGATGTTGATAGCATCCTCAGCAATAGCACATGTCGGATTTTGGAACATTACCTTAATAGAGTGTGTGGTTACACCTATATTATTGAATACAACATCTTTATCCGGACGTATGGTATTATTGTCAATAAGACCTGTTAGTCCACTACTCCACACAAAGTCACCGGTTTGATAAACAATCGGATTTGCATTAAGAGTTGCGAAGAATGTGAGTTGAGCACCTTGACAAACAGCATGTAAAGTGTTGTCAACAGTATAAATTTCAACCGTAGGTTGTGGTGCAACAATAATATCTTCAAATGCAGTCCATGGAGAATAGCATCCTAATTCAGAGTTATAAGCTCTCACTTCATATTTGTAAGTGCCGGGTGTGTTCAACTCTTCAGTAAGGAAACTATATTCATGTGCAAGAGGTTGCGAATTACGTCTCCACTCATATTTGAAGCCTTCAACATCTATTAGGTTTACATCGAAGTTTGCTATGGCAGTATATAAGTTTACTTTACCGCCTACACAAATACCCGGTAATGGAATACCATTTTCGAAATCGTGTGTTAAGGTTAATGCCGGAGCAGCAAGTACGTTTACAAGGATGCTATTCGAGCCTGAGCAAGCATAGCCATCTTGAGTACGTACAAAGTTCACAGTAATTTCATTAACGCCTAATACGAATCCGTTTGTAATAGTTATCTCGTTAACATTTCCAGGAATCGGTGTACCATTTAAGAACCACTCATAATCATACGGATTACCCGGAGTTGCAGCCGGTCTCGGATCAGCAGTAACCGTGATGGTACCACCCAAACAGATAGCCGTGTTATCTACATAAAGATCAACCTCAGGTTGTGGTAAAATATTCACACAATGGTATGCTGATGTAGCAGTACATCCGTAACCAATAGCGGTTACCTCTACGAAGAAGCAGTAAGGATCTGCCGGATCGTTCGGTTCTAATGTATTCGGAACAATCATATCAGGAATAGTGTAAACACCTACTACCATTGGTTGATTTTGTCCTTTAGCATATTTCAAGGTGTATAGATAGTTAACACCGGGTTGCGAAGTAACAACTTGTGCATGTAATACCAATTGCTCGTCCTCTACTGCTTGGAAACAAACTTTATCCTGACCGGTAAGTGTTACCGAAATAGCTGGGTGAACAGTTACAGATACAGAAGCTGAGCGGTCGGAAGTACAAGCATCCACAACAACATCAGCAGTATAAGTGTAGGTCATTAAGTTATTATCAGCAGTTGGTGCAATTGTGATTGATTTTTCTGTGCCTTCGGCAAATTTAACACCGCCTACGTACCAAGTATAATAACCATCAACGTTGCCGGTGATTGTTACTTGATTGCCGCTGCAAATTTGAGTTGCAGAGATAGTCAATGCCGGTGTTGCCGGTATAGGTTTAACATTTACAATCACTTCGTTAGAATGTGCTGTACATCCTGATCCGATTTGAGTAGCTACGAAAGTATATTTATGCACACCTATTTCAAAAGGAACATATTGGAATGCAGGACCGGTTGCACCATCAATCGGGTTACCATTGTCAAACCATTGGTATGTCATGTTAACAGTCGGAAGAGGTGTTATATCAGCCTCTAATGTTACTGTTTCGCCATCGCAAATTTCAGAAGGAGTGGCAGTGATAGAAACATTAGTGAATGTATATACAGTAACTGCATAAGGTAGAGAATGTCCATCGCAATCTGATTCCGGATCGGTGATTACAACGGTGAAGCTGTATGGCATCGGACTTGCTGTCAAACCGCTGATGCTATAAACACTATCTGTAGCGCCGGGGATAGCAACGCCGTCTAAGAACCACTGGTATCCTACATTCGTATTATGCGGGAATACAGTAGCCGTTAATTTAGCGCCTATGGCATTTTCACAAATAGTGTGTGGTCCGGTAATTATTACGGTAGGAGCTTCTTTAACAGTAATTGTTCCGGCATTCATCACATCTGATCTACATCCTGCTCCTATTGAAGTTGCGAAAACTTCTACATCATATACACCATATTGGTTGAATGTATAAGTTAGTACATTGGTAGTAGCATCTATAATTGTTTGTCCGGCTACTCTCCAAGTATAAACTACAGGATCGGGAGTAGTAAGAGTAGCTGTAAAGGTTAATTGCTCGCCTTCGCAAATAGTGGTGTCTATTTTCGTAATAGTGATAATCGGTTTCGGTATTATTGTTACGGTTACCGGATTTGAAGTAGCTACACATCCTGACTCAATTTGAGTTGCAGTAAATGTATAAACTGTCGTTTTATTCGGGTATACGTACCAAACAGGAGCATTAGCGTTCGCAATTAGCGTGTCGTTTGCATACCATTTGTAAATAATATTAGGATCATTTTGGGTTTCAGCTCTCAATATTACTTCATCGCCGCCACAAACTACTGTTGGAGTAGCTGTGATAGCAATTACAGGGAATTGATTTACAGTTACTGAATGAACTGCTGAAAGTATCACACAACCTGATTCTGTATCCGTAATTTGAACAGTATAGTTATACGGGAATGGGCTTGCCGTTAAATTATTAATATTCAATGAATCACCTTCAGCACCTGAAATTTCAGCACCATTTAAGAACCATTGATAAGTAACTGTTGCACCGGCTGGATCTACAATAGCGTGCAATTTTGCACCTTTAGCGGTATCACAAATAATGCTTGGTCCGGCAATTACTACTGCAGGAGCATCTTTAACAGTGATTGTTGCAATAAGTTTTACAAGTGAGCTACATGCAGTTGCTTGGCCAAGTACTTGAGTCGTTGCAACGGCTGATACATCAAATACACCATAGTGGTTGAAAGTATAAGTTAATATACTATCGGTAGCACCTTCTACAACTTGACCGTTAACAGTCCAAGTATAAGTTGTTATAGTATTAGGCGTAGAAGCGATAGCAGTAAAGGTTACTTGTTCGCCTTTGCAAATCGTATCGGTGTCTACTTCTGTATTTGTGATAGAAGGCGTTGGAGTTACTTTTACGATTACATCATTTGAAGTAGCTACGCATCCTGACTCAATTTGAGTTGCAGTGAATTTATAAGTAGTGGTTTCAGTTGGGTTTGCATGATAAATAGGAGCGTTAGCATTTGTAATAGTATCGGTTGTAGTACCTACAGTTGCATACCATTGATAAATAATATTAGGATCTGCTTGAATTTCAGCTTTTAATGTTACTAATTCACCTGCACAAATCATCATCGGATCAGCAGTGATAGCAATTACAGGGAATTGATCTACACGTACTGAGTGAACTGCAGAGAGTATCACACAACCTGATTCGGGATCGGTAATTTCAACAGTATAATTATACGGATATGGGCTTGCATCCAAATCGTCGATGTTTAAAGTATCACCTTCGGCATTTGGAATTTCAACGCCATTTAAGAACCACTGATAAGTAAGATCAGCTTTTACAGGATCAATAATCGCGTATAACTGGGCGCCTTCAGCACTGTTACAAATAATGCTTGGTCCGGCAATTACTACTGCAGGAGCATCTTTAACCATGATTGTACCTACTAAAGTACGTTCTGAAATACATCCTGAAATTGGAACAAATGCTTGAACTTCATATATGTAATCTCCGGCAACTGTAAGTATTGGAGAGTAGGTATCGGTAGTTGCACCCGGAATTGCTGCACCGTTTACATACCATTGGTAAGTAACGTTTGTAACAGTATCTCCGGCAATTGTAGTAACTACCATCAAGGTTGCTTGGTGTCCTGCGCAAATGGTATCATTTTGAAGCTCGTCACCAAAAAGAACTATAGGTTTCGGAGTAATTTTAATTTCTATGACGTCAGTTGCTATACATAATGAATGTGCTTGAATTACTTCAACAGCAAATACTGCGATAGTGTCGTATAATGCACCAGGGTTGTAAGTCTGTTGTGTTGCACCAGGAATTAACGTACTGGCAGTATCTACAAAATATGTCCATGCACCGAAGGCAAAAATACTATCTAAGTTGTATGTAACTTCATACCATTGGTAAGTAATATGTTCAGTAGTGTAATTATTTAGGTTTGCAGTAAGTTCTACTGTACCGCCTTCGCAAATTACAGTTTCAGAAGCTGTGATATTTACCTCAGGTGATGTATGAACCCATACATAGAATTTTTCGCTGAAAGAAGTACAGCCATTTCCGCGAGTTACCTCAACAGTAAACTCATAAGGCTCATATCTTGGCGCCCAACGCTCGGCATAACATTGTCCCGGAGCGCTAAGTAGCGTATTTTCACGAGGTTCTCCTGATTGATACCAAGTATAAGTTAAGTCACCTACCGGATTAGAGCTGTGATCTACGTATGCGCACAAGAATACAGGACTTGTTTCACAAACATGAGCGTCTCCGTCAATAGCTACGATAGGATTGCGATATACGGTAACAGTATCAGCAATATTATCATTCAATACGGATGTACATCCTGAATTTTCGTAGCTAACAATTGCATTGTAAATATAAACCGTTTCGTCATTATCAACAGCTAACGGTGAGTCTAAGAACCATGAACCGGTTGCGCCATCAACTATTTGTCCGTTTTTATACCAAGTATAAACCGGATTGTTTCCGAAGTTATTAGCACTCGGAGTAGCTGTAATAATTACTTGACCGCCTGAACAAATTTGATTTACGCTAACTGCGATTTGATCAATTGTAGGTTTCGGATAAGCAAATAATTCATATGATGCTATAACCAAACATTTTTTTGCAGGATCTGAAAGATCAAATGTAGCGGTATGTATTACCTCAACATAGTATTTAATGGTTCCTGTTTCATTAATTGCAGGGGTAGTATAAATTGGTTCGGTTGCACCAGGAATTAAATTCGCTGCTGCAAGGCCACCTTTATACCATTGGTATGTATAACCTGTAATGTTATAATCATTCAAGTTGGCACGTAAAGTTACGCTTCCACCTTCGCAAATTGTATCTTCTGTAGAAGTAACATTCACAATAGGCGCCGGATAAGAATATACTTCAAATACTTGACTGTAAGCACTACATCCAAATCCTGCGTTATATTGCATTTGAATTAAATAAGGTTCGTATCTTGAAGTAAGATGGATATTTAAGTGTTGTGCATCACACGCAGCAACGCCACCTAAATCATATATTGTACCATCTATATACCAAGTATAATTCATGTATGTAGGATTAGCACCAACACAATGGTCAGAGTAATATGCTGCATTTACATAACCTATAATAGACAAGTTTGGAGGACGAACCTCACCAGGTAATGGTTTTAATCCCAAATAAGTGTCACAAATATGATTTTGTCCGTGAATTTCTACAATAGGATTACGCATCACATGTACTCTTGCTTCTGCTGCATCTCCCATTCCACTTAGACAAATGATGCCGCCATGAGGCACAGCTACAACGTTATAAATATAATTGGTTGTATCAAAATCAACAGTAGTTGGAGAAACTAATATAGTAGCTAAGTTTTGACCCGGAATTTCTATTCCATTTACAAACCATACATAGTATGCTACGCTATCCGAGTTTTGAACATTTGCTGTTAATACTACTTGACCGCCATCACAAATTATTCCATTGGTTGGAACCATGGTAATGTCTTGTACAGCAATTCCGGCCGTTGTACCCATTACTGCTATAGTTACTTCATTGGAAGTAGCTTGGCATTCTGAACCAATTTGAGTAGCTGTGAAAGTATAAGTCCTTGTAGAATCTACCTCTACATATAATATAGGAGCGTTAGCACCACTAATCTCAACAGGATCTGCAACACCGGCAACAGTATGATACCATTGATACTCCATGTTAGAAGCTCCGCTAACATTAGCCGATAACATTACGATGTCACCTGCACAAGCTTGTATTTTGTCGGCAGTAATACCAATTACAGGGAATTGTTCTACATATACAAGATGAGTAGCAGAGGTTACGGTACAACCTGAAGTAGTATCGGTAACTGCTACAACATAGATATAAGGATTAGGTCTCGGAGCATTTGCTATAGTAATAGTATCATAGTCACCTCCTGCTGATTCTCCATCTACATACCACTGATAAGTATAAGTATTTGTCAATATTGGAGTAACAATTGCGTATAATGATACCGGACTTGCTGCGTCGCAAACCAACTCAGCACCTGCAATCTCTACAACAGGAGCAGATTTAACGGTTACAGTTCCTACATTTTGCATGCTAACTGTACAACCGGCACCGGAAACAGCTACTGTATATATACCCGGATGATCAAATCTGTAGGTAAATGCACTATCAGCAGCGCCGTCAACGATAACACCATTAATTGCCCAAGCATATGCTATTGCACCGTCAGCACTAAAGCCAACTTGTGAGCCTGCGCAAATGGTAGTATCAAGAGGTTCTGCGTTAACTGTTAGGTTGGACATTACTGCCACAGTTACCGTATTTGAAGTAGCCTGACAATCTGAAACAAGTTGAGTAGCCGTAAAGGTATAACTTGCGGTAGTGTCTGCAGTCAGATGATAAATAGGTGCATTAGCGCCCGGAATTACTGTTGTACCGGTATCTGAAACTACATACCATTGATAATTCATATTGGATACGTTACTAATATTAGCAGTTAAAGTAACTATCTCACCTTTACAAACTTGCATTTTATCAGCAATAATACCGATTACCGGATGTGCTTCTACATAAACGGTTTGTACTTGTGATGTGGTCTCACAACCTGATACGGTATCTTTAATATGAACAAAATATATATAAGGATATGGACTTGCAACAGTGTCTATTAGTACTGCTGAACTGTCTGCACCCGGTATTTCAACTCCGTTTACATACCATTGATAAACAAGGTTCGTATCTATTAGGTTCAACGGGGTTACATGTGCGTATAAGTAAGTTGGATTAGTAGTATTACAAACTAATTCCGGTCCTTCAACAGTAACGCCGAAAGGCATGCCCACTGTAACAGTAGCAACGTCTACCACAGCTGACGGACAGCTTCCGAGATTAGTTGTTGCCATAGCTGTTACGTTAAATACGCCGGGATAGCCAAATTGATAAGTTAACGTAGCATGAGTTTGCCCGGCAATTGGCTGAGCATTTACATACCAAGTAAAAGTTGAAGCATTTGAAGCATTTGTAGTATCCTTTACAGTAAAGGTAACTTGAGATCCTGCACAAATATTAAAAGCGGTATCTGTTACAACTTCTAATGCAAATTCAGAAATTACTACTACAAGTATATTATTGGAAGTAGCCTCACAACCTGAATCGATTTGTGTAGCTCTAAACGTATAAGTTGTTGTTGAATCAGGTGTATTATGTAAAACAGGTGCAGTGGCGCCCGGAATGGCTACATTACCGGTGTCTGAAACTATATACCATTGGTAGGTAATATTTGAATTTCCGCTCACAGCAGCAGTTAAAGTAACGATATCACCCACACACATTTGAGTTTTGTCTGCTGTAATACCAATTACCGGATGTTGTTCTACGTAAACGGTTTGTATTTGCGATATTGCCGTACAACCTGATGCGGAATCTATAATTTGAACAAGATAACTGTATGGATTTGGACTTGCTGTCGTGTCTATAGTTATTGTTGCATTAGTACTGTCTACTAGAAGAGCTCCGTTTTTATACCATTGGTAGCCAATTCTTGAAGTAGCTGTTGGTACCGGAATTACTTTTGCAAACAATGTAGCCGGATTGGTAGCAGTATTGCAAACTAACTCCGGACCTACGATAGTTACAGTTGGTGATGCTCCAACAATAATTGTACCTACTGTTTTCATAGCAGATCCGCAACCGGTTGAAGAAGGTCTTGTTGCTAAAACGCTTACTATAAATGTTCCGGGAGTATTGAATTGGTAAATAAATTCACTATGTGTTGCTCCGGAAACTGCTTGACCATTGATATACCAAGCAAGATCTATAGTAGATTCTACAGTTGCAGTAAAAGCTATTAGATTGCCTGAGCAAATGGTAGTATCTTTTGTTGCATTAGTAAACACCGGGGTAACAGCTATTGGAATTGTATCAGCAGTTACGGTTACGGTTACTTCGTTAGAAGAAACTTTGCAACCTGTGCCGATTGTAGCTTCAAAGTAGAAAGTACGTGTAATGTCTGCAGTAAAATAGTATATCGGAGCAATAGCATCCGCAAGCGTATCTATTTCAACAGTGGCTCCGGTATCAACTTTCGCATACCATTGATAGGCCATAATATTAGGTAAGTGGTCAACATCAGCTGCCAACATTACGGGTTCGCCTGCACAAACATTCAATTTGTCTGCGGTAATACCAATTGCAGAAAGTTGTTGTACGTAAACAACAAATGGTGCACTTGTTGTAGTTACTGATGTACCGTTGCAACCTGTTGAAGTAATTTCTACTACAAAGGTATAAGGAGCAATTCGAGCAGGCTTGTTAATTTTCAGAGTATCAAAATTGCCACCGGATTTAATTGAATCATTGTCAACATACCATTGATAAGTATAAGTTCCAACAATCGGATTAGGATTAGCAAGTAATTCTATTTGGTTGCCATTACATACAATGGAAGTTCCGGTAATAATCACTGTAGCTGCATCAATTTCCGCTGAAACTACTACAGGAGTGGTAATCGTAGCTTGTGCCACACAACCGGGAGTATTGGTAGTCAATACAACACTATATATATAATTTCCTACGTCAAATAAAGTCTCGGTAAACATGCTATCTGTTGCACCAATGATTTCAAAACCATTCCTGTACCATGTAAAAATACCGGTACCCTCTGTTTGTGCCGTAACAGTAACTTGACTACCCGGACAAAGAGACTCAGGAGTAGCTACAATGGTAATAAGCGGAGCAGGAGCTCCTATTACTACAGTAGCTGTATCAGACGTAGCGATACAACCGGTAACAATATTTTCGGCTGTAAAATAATACTTCGTCTCCGGTGCAGTAGGTACTACTGTATATGGATTAGAAATAGCGCCGGTAATTTTGCCACCCGGAAGTGCGTACCATTGGAAAGCTAATTCAAGAGAAGAAGCAACCTGAGCGGTTAAGGTTACAGGTGTACCATTACAAATGGTGTCGTAACTTGCAATAATAGGTATAATCGGATTTGCATTTACGTAAACAACAAATGGTGCACTTGTTGTAGTTACTGATGTACCGTTGCAACCTGTTGAAGTAATTTCTACTACAAAGGTATAAGGAGCAATTCGAGCAGGCTTGTTAATTTTCAGAGTATCAAAATTGCCACCGGATTTAATTGAATCATTGTCAACATACCATTGATAAGTATAAGTTCCAACAATCGGATTAGGATTAGCAAGTAATTCTATTTGGTTGCCATTACATACAATGGAAGTTCCGGTAATAATCACTGTAGCTGCATCAATTTCCGCTGAAACTACTACAGGAGTGGTAATCGTAGCTTGTGCCACACAACCGGGAGTATTGGTAGTCAATACAACACTATATATATAATTTCCTACGTCAAATAAAGTCTCGGTAAACATGCTATCTGTTGCACCAATGATTTCAAAACCATTCCTGTACCATGTAAAAATACCGGTACCCTCTGTTTGTGCCGTAACAGTAACTTGACTACCCGGACAAAGAGACTCAGGAGTAGCTACAATGGTAATAAGCGGAGCAGGAGCTCCTATTACTACAGTAGCTGTATCAGACGTAGCGATACAACCGGTAACAATATTTTCGGCTGTAAAATAATACTTCGTCTCCGGTGCAGTAGGTACTACTGTATATGGATTAGAAATAGCGCCGGTAATTTTGCCACCCGGAAGTGCGTACCATTGGAAAGCTAATTCAAGAGAAGAAGCAACCTGAGCGGTTAAGGTTACAGGTGT